>ENA-UOUE01000131-UOUE01000131.1-compost-metagenome-genome-assembly--contig:-NODE-131-length-58372-cov-4.907694_pt1 | contig 58372 bp, 43 predicted proteins | sample MGYA00238146_ERZ747223 | MGnify/ENA primary metagenome ERZ747223 (study PRJEB28781, sample SAMN06268865) | compost metagenome | isolation source: single cell | place: USA: California, Emeryville, Joint... | reverse complement strand
AGGTTGGCAGATAGAAAGACCTGGAACTGGTTCTCCTCGATTTCTTTGAGGTCCTTTGCAAGCCTCTTGTAGGTGTGAGGCTTGATGGAGTTGATATCGATATCTTTGTTAACTATCATTAAGATTTATTTATTATTGATCTTTCAATATTATTGTGAGCTTTTCAATTAGATGTGTCCAATTAATTAAACATACGGAGAATAAATTCTGGTGCAAGCCTAGAGAATGAAGGGAAGGCTGAGTGCCTGCTTCGATTCGAAAATATGAGAGTTTGCGGAGGTTTTTTGCAGAAGGTAGGTTTTCTGCCACTTCTGAGGTTGATGACAAGTAAAAGAAGAGGTTTCCGCATTTAAAATAGCATTTGATCGGGTATGCATCTGTATTATTAAAATATCCTTTTTTTTCCTGTAAGGATATTTTATTTGAAAAAGGAAATCTAGCTAGGACGACTCGAATAAGCCACGTTGGTGAGTCTAGGCATGACGCACGTTGATTGTTCCCAGAACGAAGAAGAGCAGTGAAAAATCGTGCCGATATATTGGACATTTTTGGATATTCTTACATTTAAGAATATTAGGAGCAATTCCAGTTACTATTCCTGTACTAACTCTCATTGATAGTCTTCTAACTCATCCAACAATTATTCACACTAAAGCACTACAACTTTTCACTCAAATATGACTGAAAGGCTTGAAATCGATCTAGAGAATTACGAATGTTGAGTTGCTACCAGAGCTTATCGAGGTGCTACTAGAGTTTGCTATTACTTAGTTGGTTATCCCTAAATGTTGAGTTTGAACCAAAAAGTTGTAACAATCAATGCTGAATAAAGCAAATCCATCTTTTTCTGTTCAATATGACGATGATCATCTCTCACTTGACTCAGTGTTTGGAAAATCGCAATTCCATGCTCATACCTAATAGGCATACTCGAAGATACAAGACGAAAAAATCCCAACTTCCAAACCATGATTTACTGAAAAATTTTGTTTGGATTCGCTAACTAGCGCACAGCATTTAAAATTACAAATCATCGGAGTTACGCAAACTTCGCCAGTGCGAAATAGAAATGAAAGTTCGTTGTAACTCTTAAGCAACTCTCCTCTCACCGCTCCTATAAGCACCATCCCATTATCGCTAAGAAATATCATAATTTCTAATCTAAAAGAGAGGCAATAAAATTTTTTTTTTGGTATTTGCTATTTGCTGTAAAGGACAGCTCCTATGTAATATGAATTATTATCACATTTCCATGCAACGAATTCGAAGGGGAAACATTTAGTTATATATATACACTAAGTCATTAGATATTTACAATAAGAAGTAGTACAAAGTAAGTGTCTAATTAAAACTTCCACAAAAACCTGACAAACTCAGAGAAATAACTTCAAAACTTTCTAAATTTCATTAAATGAAAATTTAGAGAAACCTCTTCACTTCTCTCAGTTTGCCATTACTCGAATATCTACAATGACAATGGAGCAGTATTAATTAAACTCGAATTGAAATTTGGTAGATGTATTTATTCTTGCTTGACTTTCTTTATTGGTTCTGGCACCTTGAATACATCTCCTTCAGTGCCCTCTTTCTTTGTACTGAGGTCCACAAAGTCTGATAACTTCAACGATTGGTTATATCTTCCACAATCTGCCAAGTACTTCATCAAGTTCATATACACGCAGTAAGATGGTGGAAGGAGACCAAGGAAAGGAATGGTTGGATACATCAGGTTTCCTTGGTAATTGATGGCTTGAAGGTATGGAAGCAACTGAGGGTTGAAGAGGGGCACTTGGAGTGGGTTCTCGTAGCCTTTTCCTTGAGCGGTTGGGATTAAAATTTGATTTGTGGAGTTTGCTGATGTAATTTGACTGCTTCTAGAAACTAGCGAATTAAAGTTTAGATAAGTTAAATCGCAAGTTTTTTTACCTTCGCTCATCGGAAGATTTCCTTTGAGTTGGTTCTCGATGCTTTCGGACTCCAGGAGGGTGTCTTTCTGGGTGTGTTGTGTGGAGTCTGAGGTTCCTGAAGCGTTTCTCATTTCAGAGGCTGATTCGAAGCGATCAGCAAGCTTATCTGCGGTTTTCTTGCCCTTCGATTCCTTTTCGAGCTTTGCGAAGTACTTCTGAGCATGAGATCGCACTTGGGTTCCGTCTCGGGTTCCCACGTGCTCTTCGACTTTTTTCCAGTTTTTGCCGTATAATTTCAAGGCTTCGACGAATCTCTTATGCTCTTCAGGATTCCATCGTCCTGTGGCTTGAGATTTTGCGGATAGTGAGCTTGAGCTCATGGTTGGTTTCTTGATTGTAATCTTATTCATTTTGAATATGTCGCTTTTTATCAATTGAATCTTTTGTTTAAGGATTATAATTAACGCTCTGTTGTCTTCCTTAAATAGTAAGATTAGCGAATTAATTTATTCGAAAATGATATCAAAATCTCGCATCAGAAAATTGCTGAAAAGAAAACTTGATTACAACAAAAAAATTTTATTTTTGTGATTCAAGTCGTAGGCACTATCTGCAAAGTATCTTTAACAGAGTTTATAATCAATATTCTGAAAATTAGCTAACTTACGTATCTTTACGATCAGAAAAGCGTATTTCCTTAGGACTTATAGTATCCTTCTTAACTATAAACCATGAACCCACTACAAATTTGGCGTTTAATGAAGTTTAAGAGAAAATTTTCAGGCAGAGGCTTTTTTCTTTTTCTGGTTCCTGTTCTTCGCTGCGTGCCATTTCTGATTAGAGATCTCCCGAGGATTGTGGGATTATCCAGCTCCCGAAGTGTTTGATTTGCCAGAATCCTATTGGTGGTGATTCCCTCAAAGATATTATAATGAACCCATTAGAAATTCTATTGCAACGCCTTCTGATCAGAATTAGCGCTTTGAGTCACTCTTGTTGTGATTCTCCCAGAAGAGAATCTTTCCTCATCTTGTGCGAGGTCTAGAGTTGCATCTAGAGAATCCATATCTCAGATGAGAAGAAGTGAAACTTGCTTCTAGTCTGCAAGACAGCGATGAATGTAAGAAATTATCAATTGCTCATTTTTTCGGTTGAATCCCAAGAAATTAATTTGTCTGTGTCTTTATAAGGTGAAGGGGGTCACTTTTGATAAGTTGTTCTTCGATATTCGCATCATAGCTCAGAATTTTTCCAATAATGCGCTTAGATGCAGAAATCTCCCTCAGTCTCTTCAAATTCTCGTTTGCTGGGCGGTTGATCCAGGACGCTTATCTCAAGGCATTGTAAGTGCTCTTGAAAATGCAGATTCGAATATTTTATTAGGAAGATTTTGTGAAATATATGAATTATTTCTCTATTTCAGAAAGTTACCAGTGCTTTCATTTTTTTCGACTAAGAAAAAGTGATTGTGTGCTTTCCTTCTTGTATCAACAACGTTCCTCGTTCTATTAATGACCTTGTGATATCTACACTTAAACCTTCATTGAACTTTTTTCCCGACTAATTAAGATTAAATTATTTCTGTGTCTACTTCTAAATCGCGGTATCACCTCTAGCTCAGAATTTGTCACAATTTTTGACAAAATCATAGCGTTTCAAATAATAAAACAGGAATCTTTCTCCTTGACCACTTCGAAGTCTCAGTCGAAGCAACTCTCCAATTTCCTGCCGAACTTCTCGTCCCTGCTCGTTCAATTATTCCGTTTGCAGCGATATATTTTTCCATATTAAAATGCGAAAATACTGCAGCAGTTAAACGGCAATAAACTCATTTGATATAACTTCTGTCTTTCAGAGCTTTCGGGTCATTTATCCTGCAAGAATTGCTCCTCGTCTCCAGTGAGATATTTAACAAAAATAATTTTGCTTCTCTATCGAGATTACCTCAATGGAAATATAAAAAATTCTCAATTCTCAATACATTAGACATGGTTCCTGTCCCACCACTTTATTTCAACCAGCATAGCCGAATTTTCACTCTCTGAAATTAGCAAGCGCCAAAATTTCTAAGCCGAGTGAATTAAATATCACGAAAACAGCTACTTTACGCAAAATTTCAAATTCAAAAAAAAGATTTAAAATTTTACTCTCATCGTAAATGCAGCCAGGAGGATACAGCAGTTCAAGTCGCCACAACGATGCAGACGACAACGAATTTCCTCGAGCAAAATACCCATCTTCTTCTACCTTCAAAACTCCTCTTCCAACTTCTTCTCAGAGCAATCCACTCAACCATTTAGAGGCGTATTCCTACGAAAACAAAATCTATTCAGAAAAAATGAGCGAGGAAAAGATTCTAAACAATCGGAGGCTCATTATCACTCAGATTGTCATGGAAAATTTCAAGTCGTATTACGGAAAAACAGTAATAGGGCCGTTTCATAAAGTAAAACCATTTCTATCGGCCTCAGTTTAACCTCCATACAAGTCTTTTACGTCTATAGTCGGACCTAATGGCTCAGGGAAATCTAATACGATTGAAAGCTTGTTGTTTGTGTTCGGAAAGCGTGCTCGTTGGATGAGACTCAATAAATTGAGCGAGCTAATACACATTTCAGCAAAGCATCCGGATCTGACCAAAGCCAGTGTTGAGGTTTTCTTCGAGGAAATCATTGATAAAGTGAGATAATTAATCGCTATCAACTCAATTTAATCTAATTATTATGGTACCAGGATGACCCTAACGCGTACGAGCCAATTCGTGGAACCAACTTCTCCGTCAAGAGAACAATAAAAAAATGCAATACCTCGATATATGAGATAAACAATGAAGAGGTCAGTCAGGCTGATGTGATCAACCTCCTCAAATCTAAAGGCGTCGATCTCGACCACAACAGATTTTTGATTTTGCAAGGTGAATAGTTTTTTCAGACCTCCAAATATTGACTAACCTTTGCAGGTGAAGTTGAACAAGTCTCTCTCATGAAGCCAAAAAGCAATGATCCCAACGATCCAGGTCTTCTCGAGTTCCTGGAAGATATCATAGGAACCAGCAGGTTCAAAGAGGAAATCGACCAAATTGAAGCAGATTATGATCGCGTGGCCGACACAAAAAAAGAGAAATGGGAAAGGATGAAATATTCGGAGACTGAGCTGAAGAAACTCGATGAAGTGAAGGACGAAGCAATTCAATTCGTCCGAAGAGAGAAAGAGATGTATCAATTCAAAAACACTCTCTTTCAAATAGATAAGTGGCGCTGTGAGGGGAAATTGAAACGGAGGGCGGAGAAAATCAAAAACTCGGAGATTAAAATAAAGGAATTGAAGGAGAAGTATAATCTAAAGCGCAAAGAGAATGAAGCGTTTGAAAGAAAATTCTATGAGTTGAAAGAGCGGGATTTTCAAATCGAGAAGAGAATGAAGAAACTGAAGCAGAGCTATAGTGTGATACAGGAAAAGGATGAAAAACTGCAGATTGATAGAAAGTTTCAAATCACTAATGAAGTGAAATACCAAGTAAATTTGATTGGAGGAGTTGTTTTTCAAAACAATGGATTATTAGGAGCAGCTAAAGGAGCTGGAAAAGCAGTATCAGGCTATCATTCAAAAAAGCTGCGAGACAGAAAAACTGCTGCCTCAGAAAGAAGAAATGGTAATTGACATGAGAAATTCATGTGTAATGTGCTTGTATATATAGTTAAGCGAACTGTCAAGAAAGAAGGAAGAAGTTACTGAAAAGCTCAACGACTTGTACTTTCAAATGAAAGGTAAGACGCAGAATCTGGTGCAGAAGAAGAGTGATCTGGAGAAAGAGCTGAATCCGCTGGTAATCGAACTAGCGAGAATCCAAAATACGATCAAGGAGCTTCAGAATGAGAAGGAGTTAATCATGAATAAACTTCAATTCAAAGCTGTTGATTTTAAAGGCGTAGAAACGCAGCATAAAGAGCTAACTGAAAAACTTGAATCTTTTGGAAATTACATGGATCAGCTTAACTCAGTCAGCAATGAGATCCAGTCTCGAATCAAGAGGAATCAAGACAGATTTGCTGATATCTCACAGAAGGAACGTGCGATTCAACAGCAAATTCAGGAAATTGAAGGCAAAGTCTGCGAATTTAAACAAAGTTCTAATGAAGCAAAGTCAAAAAATACCGTTCTCAGCGAGCTGATGAACGCTCAAAAACGCAAAGAACTCAAAGGAATAGTCGGCCGACTCGGGGATTTAGGCACCATATCCGACAAATATGATGTTGCCATCACGACTGCCTGCGGTCAACTCGAATATATCGTCGTTAATAAACTTGATGACGCTCAGCGTGCAGTCGAATTTCTTAGAATCAACCGAATTGGAAAGGCTTCGTTTATCGCCTTGGATAAGATAGACTATCTCGAACCTCAAATGAAAAAACCCTTCGAAGCGCCAGCAGGCTCAGAGAGGTTATTCGATCTGATAAAGGTTAAGAATTCTGCTTTTAAAATCGCGTTTTACTTCGCGCTAAGAGACACTTTAGTCTGCAATGACATCGATACCGCTACTGATATCGCTTTTGGTAAAACCCGCTACAGAGTCGTTACTTTGGGCGGAAACTTGATAGACATCTCGGGAACGATGTCTGGAGGAGGCAAACCGCGCAGAGGAGGTATGAGCAGCAAGCTGAGAGAGGAGATTTCTCAAGAAGAGATCCAAAAAATTGAAGATGAGCTTCTGGATCTGAAAGACAATGCAAAAAGGTTCCAGCTAGAAAAGCAGAAACTTGAAATAGAGTTGGGTGAATTAAAGAAAGACCTCGAGCGGACTGAAAAGGAAAAGCAAAAGACGTCGTTAGAAATCAATTATCGAGAGAAGGCTATCGAAGACATCGTGACTAAATTAATGGAGTCTAATAAATTTTCGGCTGATAAAGCATCGCTTGATAAGGATTTGACCGTGTTAGAGAAAAAGCTAGCTCAGTTCACAGGACCTTTAGAGAAATTGAATGGGGAAATTGCAAAGGTACAGAGGAATATTGAGGTTGTGGATAAGGAAATCGAGAGAATTGGAGGCGAGGAGCTGAAGCAGACGAAGAAGTTGAAGACGGAGATTGAAAGAGAGTTTGACGAAATAAATCAAGAAGTTGAGAAAAGCAGAGCTGTAGTCAAGAACCGAGGGAAAGCGCTTATGAAAAACCAGAAGGAGCAGGAAGATGCTAAGGAAAAACTGCAGAGTACCTTGATGGCAAAGGAAAAAATAGAAAAAGAAACGAAATTGCTTGAGGAAGAAGCCCTCATGATTTTGGCAGAGCAGCAGCAACTAGAACCCGAGAAAGAAAAGTTTGAAGCTGAAGTGAAGAAAATCGAAGAAGAGAACGCGACTGCTGCTAATGAACTCAATCAGATTATTGATGAGAGAAATAGGGCTATAGAGGAAAGAGATGCCATTGTCAAGGAAATGAGGTAATAATCACCTTTTAATTGAGAAAAAGAGCTTATCATTACTACATTAGTAAACTGAACGAAGAAAAAATCCTCGCAGAGAAGAAGCTTGAGACGAATAGAGCCGATTTTAAAATGATTAGAGCCGAATATGACTTTTTGGCTGACTTAGAAGAAATCGAGCAGCATAAGTTCAGCGACTTAAGCAAGGTGTCGATTGACTTGAAGCTGATGGAGGATTCGTCGATATTTGAGATAGAGTTAGACGCTACAGCTTTGAACATTAGTCGTATCAACGATTCGCAGTTCATGCAAAAAAGCCAGAGGATCAAGAAAAATTTTGACTCTCATCTGGTTTTCAAATACGAAGTCGACGAGACTATTCCCGAAGGTGATCTCGAGATTCTCGAGAGAGCCTATAACGATATTACGATGAAACAGACTTTCCTTGAACAGAAAATCAAAGAAAATCCTCCGAATATCAATTCAATTAACGAATATCGCCAAAAGGTAAGCGTTTCCCCCTGGAGCAATTTCCAATTCATTTTTCTTTGCCAATTAGTACCTAGAGCATAAAAAGAAGCTCGATGAGCTCTTTACTGTTCAGAAAAACCTTAATGACCTTAAGAATATCTTGGATGATAAGAAGAAAGCACGATATAACCAATTCATGAGCGGATTCCAGATTATCAGCAAGAAACTGAAGGAAACTTACCAAGTAACCCCTAGCTCCCTCATTCTTTTTGAGTGATTCGATTGCTTTAGATTTTGACAATGGGAGGTGATGCAGAACTCGAGCTTATAGATAGTTTTGACCCTTTCAGCGATGGAATTATCTTCACGGTGAGACCTCCAAAAAAGGGCTGGAAGCAAATGGCCAAGCTGTCAGGTAAGTTACCCTTTTGAGGTATAACGCTGAAAATGTCTGATTTTAGGCGGAGAAAAAACGCTGTGCTCGCTTTCGTTAATCTTTGCCTTGCATTACTACCGTCCAACACCTTTGTACATCATGGATGAGATCGATGCTGCATTGGATTATAAGAATGTGGGTATTGTCGGCAAATTCGTGAAAGAGAAGACAAAGAACGCGCAATTTGTCATTATCAGTCTCAGGACAGATATGTTCGAGCTGGCAGATCAGCTTGTTGGGATTTACAAGACGCATGATATGACGAAAACAATGGCGATTACTCCACTGTTAATTAACTGCCTTAACCAGATCAAAAAAGATGAAAATAAAGAGAACAGCGAGAGCGGCTTACAAATAAAGAAACAAGGGAATTCTCATCGGCAAATGTCAGGCACGTCTACTGCGCGGCAGATGCTAATGACGCCGGATATTCGACAACCCTTTGGGATTAGCAGATTTAATGTCCATCCGGAATAATTTGGAAGTGAATATTGGTTTATGTTTACAAATTTTGGTTTTTTAAGTCAAAGGAATATCCAACCAACCGTATGGTTTAATCTGAAAATTTGCGTTGTTGTGTTTGTTATATTCATATGTTACTGAGTGTTTTGAGTCAACGTAGTCAACTTAATATTCAAAAAAGAGCTGTTGTACGGCTTTTTCAAAGTTAATTGAACAAGTCTTGGAAATACAAAAATCAATTGTGAAGATATTAAAGGTAAAGTTTAGAAATTTTTCAGAATTATCAAAGAAAAATGTGCCAAAAAAAATTTTTTCAATTGGAGTGAAATTACCTTCTAGCTCGAGGAAGAAAATGTTTGGCAGAGCTTAGATTTCTTTGCTCTCAACGGATGAGCCAAAATATTATGCCTTGAAATTTAGTTAGCTCAAGTGATTTTACAATAGCAAACAGTAGTTTGAACTCTTTTTACTAGCAATATACTAAAATTACAAGGCACTAACATTCTATCAGTCTCTTTCCAGCACAAACACCTTAAATAATTCATGAACTTCGATACTGTTAGCAGGTCAGAAAACTCAAATGCTTTTCAATAACAATTACATGCAACCTCAGTTCATATCAAGGCCCCTAAGCTCACAAAAGCTGGTTTCTCTGCAAATAAAATCACGGAAAACTCTCTTCTAAATTTTCACTAACAACATTTTTTTTTCACATATTGGATGGAATGTTAAAAATATCTCCTTTATTCGATGCTTTTAATGTTATCAGCTGTATCAAAGAATAAAAATAGATCATTACTCTACAATAAGTCGTAACAGAAATAACACCTCCTATTCTCTACACAAATCTATTACTGCCAAGGGTTCATCGGCTTGCTTGAGAACGAGACAATCAACGGACTCCTATGGTTTTCTCCTAAAAACTTGATATTTCCATCTTTCTTGTAAGCTTGGATCAAAGCGGAAATTTTCTCAAGATTATTATATTTTTTCTTGAGGAAGTTCTCTAACTGGGCCACGCTCTCTTCCGAAGGCACAGGCGCTGTTGTGGGTTTCGTATAGGCTTTCATTAGCAATTTTAGCACTTTTTCCTTTTGCTTATACTCCCTCAGCTCAATCGAGAGTAGCTGGTCAATATAATCAAACAAATTTCGCCTGTAGCTTGAGACACGAAAGATCTTTTTGATCAAATTATGCGCACATTCCGTCGCCGTGTTAGCACTCACGACATCCTTTCGATAGGCTGCCTTCGTAAGCGTCGACGAATCCATACCAAGCGAAGAGATTTGGTAGAGGATAGTCATTTTATGCATAAACGGCTTAAGCACCGTCGTTGTCGCTTGGTCATCGTCTTGAATCACAGATTTACCTCTCGCTTTCCTTTTAAAAATCACCTCGAAAGTCAGCCAGCATTCTGTCAATGGATCATTCCAGTCCAAAAACCTATGCAATTATATCAGATTATCGAACCGGATCATGCGAGTTTACATTCGCTTGAGTCGGTAGTTGAGTAAGTTGGAGTCTTCTTCTTGCCCTTCTTCGGATTGCTCCATGCATAGTCTATCAATCTCGCAGAAATTGGAGATCTTTTTGAAATATTCTCGCATTCCACTCGGGACGTTCTCAAGGGAAAATTTACGATTTCGCCTGTGATTTACATGAAGGTAAGCGATCGAGTGATACTAAAAGAAGTAAATTACCCGAGGATCTTCAGCAATAAATCCGTTTTCGGATTAAACAAGCCAAAAAGGATCTCGCCGAGTGAAAGATCTCTGTTTATCTCAAGCTCTTTGAGTTTTTTTCTGACCATACTCTCAATAACCTGGATCGTGCTTTCAACGCTAGTGATATCAACGAAGTGCTTGTCGTATTCATCGCTTATTTTCTTCTGTTCTCCGAATCGTTCGTACATTTTTTGTAGCAATATATCGAAGTCAGGTTCGATCATCAAGAGATTCAGTATGTCTCTACGCAGAAGATCGTTGGAGACATTGACAAAAGCGTTTTTTTTCGAAGATTTCTTATATTTTAGGAAATGCATCACATCCTTCTGCTTCTCGCTGATGAGCTTGGATATAAACCGGAATAACTTGCCCAAATCGTTGTGGAATAAAACCATCTCTTCGTGGTCTTCAGGGATGATGACGTAGACTGTCTGCTTTACTTGTTCGAGATAAAGGATAGCTTGGTAGAAATACACCAGCACGCCTTTATTCAAAAAGCTTTTATACAGTCTCCAAGAGGCAAAGCCGTTGTTGAATTGCAGTTCTGAAGATTTTTCGATGGAGTATGGCATTCCCATTTTGTAAATGTAGAAATTCTTGATGATTTTGAATGGCTCTCTCAGCTCGAGATAATCGATGTATTTGCTTGCCACTACTTTTGGTGAGGTGTCTTCTTTCAGCATTGAAGCAATGAACCTGTTAGTTTGCTCGATGAGAGGATGAGTGACTCCGAAAAGTAGCAATGGGTCTGACTGTGACTTGATCGCGTCTTTCTTCTTGTATAGCTTTTTCGGCTGCTCGATGTCCATCGAATTCCCTTTTTTCTTTGCGAGAATTGCCTGGTTAGTCCCATTCATTTCTCCATCAATTTTTTTTGTTTGGATTACACCCGTATTCTTTCCTTTCTCATCAGCTTCGTTTACTAGTTGATTTAAATACATATACATGAGTTTCATTCATAAGTAAAGGATAATGTAATACTCATCGCTTTGGATTCTTCGTGTTTAGCTGTATTTTCCACGCTCATTTTGCGATCATCGTCCCCGGGTCCTGCTTCTGGTTTAGTTTTCTTTCTGGGAATTCTGCCAATGGTTTTCTCTTCCAACAGTCTCTTTTCATATTTATTTTCATTATATTCGTTGAAACTGAGGCATTCAGACATGATATCTCCTGTGGTAAAAAGTAAATTTGAGAAAAAGGCCACAAAGTTGAAAGACATACCGATAATGGTGTGAGCATTCATCAACGAGATTCGCAGCCTGTCATAGTATACTCCATGAGAAATTGGGATATTGAAATATATTCTGGAAACGAAATGAGAAAGGAGTTTGGAAGGGGGAATTTACCTTTTGCATGGGTTAAGAATTTCATGGATTTTCTTCTCGTTTTCTGTCTGATCCCAGTGTACAAGATTAAAAAATTGATTTTCAAAGATATAATAGTCACTGAGCCCTTCCTTCCAGGCATCAGGACCCTGTCCTTTTGTGGGAAATATCTTGGGAAGGATCTATTTTGCATGAAATTAGGCTCTAGAATTTCGCGTCCACTTAATGCTTACCTGGTAAAGTTTAGTCTTCAAGGTCGTATCGAAAGCATTATGAATGTTATCAATATGCCCAGGTTTAAGATAGACGAGGAGTCGGTACTGTTGCGTGCTTTGTGGCGTGTTTGGTGAGATTATCGTTGGATTTTTGCTCAAATCAATCACCATGAAAAATGGGTTATATTCCTCTCCAAGCAGCATCACGGAATCTTTAGAGTAGTCCCAAAGTTTCTTCTCAAAGCAGAGCAGGACGTGACTGCACTGGAAAGGCTCAATTTCTTTGAATGAACTAAAATGGTCGGTGATCGAGCTGGAAATATTAATCGGGTCTTTCGACACGTGTTTCTCCTCACCTCGACTCTTTTTGATCTGCTCCACAACGAAGTGAGGCGACGAGCAAAAGATGAGGAAATCTGCGTGATGGTTCGCTTTCCTGACTTGAATACCGATTTTATCGCCCAAATCTTCGATTTTTTCGATCGTTTGCTCGTAGTATATTTTCACCTTGCGGTTTGTGAGCTCATCCTTGAGGCATTGCAGATTCGTGGTGAGGACGTAGTTTTTTTCTTCGCTGTTCAACGATGTGATGAACGATTTATTGTATTTCACTATAATAATTGGTAAAGCACTTTATTAACCTCCCAAATGTGAGATGGTCTTACAAAAGATGTTATTGAACTGCCCAATGTTAAGGTTGTCGATGTTTAATTTCGAATCGAATTTGAGTTTGCTGAATAAGAGCATGACTACTCCCTCATTCATACGTGGGTCACTTTTTTTCTCTAAAGCACACAAAACGTTATTATTTTTGGAAAATGAAATATAGAGGATTACTTTTTTGGAGCTCTTCTTCGAACGCGACTCTAAAATTGTCAAAAGGATCTGGTGCATTATAAACAACATTGAGTAAAAAAAGCAATAAAAAATTTAATTACTTCTGTTTGACCAAATGCCGTGAAGAATTTCAAAAAATAAATCTTTATTGTAGTCCACCGTGCTTTTGTCGACGGCAACTCCTGAAACCACTTGGTTAGATCATCTCTCTCAGCTCAAATTTACCATTATCGTCGACAAGAGGGCTATCAGACTGAATCGCAGATGCTTTGATCTTCGTCTAACAACCGACGCGAAATAAGTAAATATATCATATCATTAATGATAGATCTTACGTCCTGCAAGAAACGGTGCACCGGGTCGCGAGGATCAGTGCTCATAGCGAAAGGAATATACTCAAACCCTTCTTCTTCATATCTAAATATTTTCCTGATAATGGGATTTATCAAACCGATCACTTTTAGAAAGCAAATAATGTCTTACCCAACGCCTTTCAGCTTGCCTTTGTCCAATATATCTACATGGAAACCATAATCCTTCAGCAACCTCGCGCATAGGAAGCCTCGAAGGTTAGCGCCGATAATAACCACCTATGCAAAAAGCATCAGCGCCAGTCAAATCGGAAAAAGAATACTTTTCGCGGAGTCTCAAGCCTGCTCATGTCCATCAGTTCGAAGCTTTGCGGGTTGGTTTTCTCAGCCTCGCTCAGATTGATTACTCCCAATGTGATCAGCCATTTGTAGATTTTTATGAAATTCACGTGATATTTGTTCGGAACGACCTCCAATAAACTTCAAATGAAATCAGTTAAGACCCATAATGGCAGAAAAGGTTCTCACTCATCAAGATGAGATTTTTTCCTGCACAGAATGACATTTCGCAAGCACAGATACACATCAATGTAATCAATTCTGAGTCGTTTTATCAACTCCCTTTCATTCGAAAGCAGTTCATTGCTGAAATATCTGCCATCTAATCAAAATTCATTCGGTTTTTTTATATTTCTGTCACTTTTACCTTGCAACTCAACGTATGGTATGAAATACCTATCGGTCTTGGAATTGGCATCAATTTGCTCGTCTTTATTCGCTATTATATGGGTAAGATAAGTAATTCGAGGAATAAAATGGCGCCATCCAAATTTTATCTTTGAATGTTGCGATGCTTACCATCAAAGAAATTTTTCTCGAACTTCAAGAGGTAGGTCTGATATATCTGCACGAGCTCTTTTTCGGTTAGGTTCAAGTATTTTAGCGAATTCGAAATTTCTTGCCATCGCTGAAGCATCTGAACTCGCGCGAAGCCTCTGCAAAGCGCGTTAAGAGTGAATGTGCTGTGATATGGATTACCCTCTGCGGCAAACTGAGTCATAGATTGCGAATAAATCGTAATTTTGGGATGTTTCTAGAGAGACCTCTGGCGCTTGGAAAATGAGGTCTTTATATTTCGTTTCGAATTCAATTCGTTTATGAAGTCTCGATATCGGATCGAGCTCGTAGAAGCGCTTTTCAGCCTCGTACAACTCATTAAACATGATTTTATGATCATCCGAGGTCTTTTTCTCGTCCATTAGTTGATAATCCTTTTTGGAACCCAAATTAATTTCCTTTTAACAATTACCTTCCTATTCAATTAATATTTATTAAATATCTTTCGTATCTATTTACCCTTCTCAAAAAAGCACATTTCCTCATCGAACCTCCACCTAACTTATCATATCTCCCTCTGAATAGGTTAGAATAAACGCAGAGAGAGGTAACAGAGAACAGTATTGAGTTCACTTGTGATTAAAATATCAGCATTGTAATTATTTTACTGTTACATGTTCATTTTGTTATGCAAAGGAAGACCGGCAATAGCACCATATAAGCAAGATTTACGAGTCATAAGCAAATGAACAGTCATTTATTAGCTAATTACTGGCGGGAAAATATTTGCCAAGATCTGATTCGAATAATATATAATGCTTCTGGAGCTGTCCAAGAAAATCTTTAGAAAGCGCTATGTCTTTTGCGAGGTTCCAAATATTATGTATAAAAGGCATCAGAGTGTCATGGGTGTTTGCAAGCTCGCCTTTCTCTTTAAGTTCCAAGTATTTGCTATTTTTGAATAGCTCGCTTTGGAGCAGCTCTCCGAAAAACGGCATTATCGACTCAAATTTTAAATTCAACAGCTTGGATTGGTAGTATTTAAGAATGCAGATCGAGACTTTGAATAAGGCTTCTTCTCCATCCTAGTGCAAGTTAGTACAGGTAAGAAGAAAAATTTTGCGAAGAGCATTACAAGTAAAAACATGTCCCAGATTTTCATTAGAAACTCTGATTGCAGCGAATATTGTAGTACGTTTGAGAACGCGGTTATGAACCAAGACGGCACGAAAAAACTTGGATTTACATTCTCAGCCTTAGGAAGTTAGATTAATTTGAGGGTAGCAGAGAGAAGTTACTCTGAAATGAGAGCTGAGCTCTGGGAGGTGTAAGTCAATCAATTTTTTGAAGCTGCCGAATTGCAGCTGAAGTTTTTCAAAGTCTTTTGCGTAAACGTGATGCATGAATTTATTCATCACTTGGCAGAAGCAACGGAAAGCCAACTCCTCATCTTCGAAAGTCATCATCATAAAGCCCATGATATAATTCATCCCTTGACAGTATGAGTGATTGCTGTCGTATGCAACGTAGCACTGAAGCAAGAGATTAAGAGCCTAGGAGAAAAATGCAAATCAGGATAATCAACTTCAATGTCTCCTACTTTTTTGTCAAAGTTCTTATGGATTCCAAAGGAGCGGTTGACGTCCATCTGAATGATTTCTAGTGTTTTCGTATTATTTTGCTCGATGTCCTCAGCCACCTTTTGCTTTAACTGCTGGAAATCGAGTTCAAACTCCTTCTATGATTTAGCGGTTATGATAAATAAAACGGTCGGTGTTACCGGAGAAAGCAGAGCGATCCAAATCGCCTTTCTCTGTTTTTTCGTGAGGGTATTCGAGGTTCTGTCGAGAATTACTCTATAAACTCTCTTTGTTAGCCTTTTTCGCCATTCCTTATTCACGAGAAGCAAATTCAATAAATCCAAATTATCAAGGTATTGCGTGGCTTCATAGATGGGGTATGACTTATCCCACTTCTTAACTGCGCGGCTCTTCTTATTTTTCTTATAGTCCAACAGCCGCTCGTTAATCGCGTGCATGGATTCCACTTTCTGAGTAAACAGCATATCCCCGATATCGGCGTTAGGAATCTCGTTTCTAAACCAACAAAAAAATGAGGAGAGGCAGCTTGCATGATAAGTACTGCTTAGCCACGCTAATGATCAGACTCGTTGCTATGTCATAATTTAAACTTAATTTGATGATGTAAAAATTGATTTTGTGGAAAATGGAGTTGTTGCTTCTGTCTGGCTCAATTTCCTCCTTCGCACCAAAGAGTCCAGCCATTCTTTTCCTAATTCCTCCGATCGCTCTTAAGCCAAATGTTTTACCAGTCTATTCAGATAAAGAATGCCTGTGAACCCAATGTACTCAAATACCTGCTTCTGCTCTTCGATTGGAGGATTAGTTTGACCTCCTTTCTTTGGTTCGAGAGCTCCTTTCTTCTGATCGGCTACTTCTTTCTCTTCGAGAGCGTCTGCAATCTTAATCCAGAAAAATTGATCGTTCCAAACCGGAATCGACCTTAAATAGTCATGGAGATATTCCTTTTTCCCATTTTGCTAAAAAAGGGGAAAATTGTAAAATATTAGAAAATCATGATTGATGAATTGAAACCTTCTGATAGTATCTTGTGCAAATTTGAAGCACCAGTAGCAACGCCTCAATGTCATCATCGCCCCACATTTCTAAACCATCATTATAACAGCTCAAGCATTAGGATGCATTGCGATAGCAATACCATTAACAGTTTTTTTAAGGATGTTCACAAGCATTTTGAATTTCGTAGATTTCAGCTTTAGCTCGTAGTACTCAGGCTCAGACTCTCTCATCTTCGCCAAACTATGAAGGAAAAACTTCCTATTACTCTGATTGACTAGAATATCCATCATCTGGAGGCCCTCCTTCTCGGAAATTCTTATCCGGCAGCATAGCATTAAATAGGCGCGCAAATAGAGTTCCTTTACTTGCTTATATTTACCAAACCTTCAATGAAGTTCTGAACTCGCTTCAAGTCTTCAACACTGCTAGGAACGCTCACCAAGACGTAATCTGCATATTCTTTTGTTTTCCTATTGAAAAAAGCAGATAAAATGACTGCTTCTTCTTGGAAGAAATCTCTTACACTAAACCCGAGCTTTCCATTAATTTCATCATGTCATATGAAATAAATTCCTCTAGCTGTTTATGCTTAAACACATCATCAAGCGTTCCTTTGGAAATTTCCTTGAGACTCTCTGCTCTCGGAATTGTTTGCAAAGAATTCTCTTTCAAATATTTATCTTCGCTCTGGTTTGTTTACAAATGCTCTGAATATTGCATCCAAAGGAATCATGTACCTCGTCGAGTTTGTAGAATTGATTTAGAAGCTTTATTGCGTTTGTAATGTTGTTTTGTGTAAAAGCGACTCGAGACACTTCATGATCGTCAATAAACGAGAAAACTTGAGGGAAGGAGACAAAATAGGTTTCCCATAATTGATTAGTGTTAGCCTATAGCAATGTTATTCTCTGCTCCTGATTTATATTACGATTTGCTTCTTATATTGGTTGGCTAGTTCTTGGGCTTGAATTTTTTGCTGGACAGCTTTCTCTTTATAGTTAAAACAAATAATCAGTTACTTTTCTTCAATGCGTTGGTACCGCTCAATTTCATCATCTGTTCCTGGTTTTCGGGCTCATCATTAAGCAATTTCTCAAATTGGCTCTGGCATTTTTCTGCACTCTCTGCCTGTTTGAAGTAGCTGGAAATATCCAAAGGATTTGTTAACTCGAGGAGTTGTTTTATGGTTTATTACTTTTCTTGTTGCTTTGCCATTTGAAGCTGAGAGTTTTGCAAGTTTATAAGCAACTAGAAATGCTTTATTCGCACTCGGAATACAAAAATGTTAGAATACTTTTGAAGTTTTGTCCAGGTAATTTTGATTTCCATGGTACAAGGTCGACGTAAAAAGTCCAAACGGTTCAATGACATCATTGCTGAATTTTTCAGCAAACTCATTGTGAAATTCCGCAATTTTCAGCAATTTGCTTCCCAGTGCTTTGTAATACATCGAAAGCAAGTCATTAGAATCGGTATCCTTCCCAAGATCTCTCTACAATCAGCATTGAGCGAGCTTTTTTTCGAAATTAATTACGTTGAAAAGGGTGATCACGTTGTTTAGTGTCGATGCAATGGTTTCCTATTGATGAGATTGTTGGTCAGATCCGAGCGAAAAGCGAACGGCGGTTTACATGAGATGATTTGATGTTTTCGTAGACTTTGTTGAGATATCTCATCTACATTTGCAAGTGTCAGTGTTAGAATTCATGCAAGGTGAAAGGGGAGCCGTACATGTCTGGTGGTTCTCTCGACATTCCTTTTTAATCGCTCGAAGTAAATCCCGGACTGCTCAATGATGGGATCCATGTTATTTTTCGCTTCCTGAAGTTCTTTAGATAGGGTAAATTTTTAACAATTAATGAGTGAGAAATCAAAACTTTATTTCTGACAGAATGAATACTCAGCAATTTAGAGCGATTTGCAACAAAATCAATCGATTTTCCAAAGAATGAAAATACAAAATTAACAACCTCTGAAGATCAGAGAATTATTTTAATGAAGGCTCTTTAGAGAGGGTAAAGCATTTGAAAAACCGAAAAATGAGAAAGGGGAAAGAGAGTTTTCTTTAAAAAAATTTTCAATACCGAGCATCTGGTTTGAACTTGAATAGAATCAATCACCCCAATAAAATTTGAAGCAATGCGATGGTAATTTTCTCATGATATTTCGTCTTGGAATTAGTATTAGCTCTGATTTTTTGAAAACTGATTCACGATATCGTTTTATACTGCCTACCATAATTATCTCTACAGCTACTTATCATTAATTTGTTTTATCTAATTCTAATATATCCAAACTCGGAAACAAAATCGCGGATCATATTAATACCGAAATGAACTTGTGACCTATCATTTGACAAGAATTATTCAAGACTTCTACGACTTTATTAAATTTTTTTTTTCTCTCTCTCGCTCAATTTTTATAAATGATGTGAAATTCTTTACCTTTGTGAAACAACATTGAAGACAAGGTGCAATTGTATAAATAAAAAGAATACCAATATTTCTGCATTTGTCGAATGATTTAAACTTTCATCATCATTTAATCTTCATTTCGTAAATCCGGAAAATTTCACGTTTTCTTTGAAATGTTCTCGGCTGTTAGGAATGTTTATGCATCTGTTGGTCTCAAAGCTTCCGCTAGTCCAGTGAGGTCAGATTTATTGTTTTGTCTTTTCTTTCTCTCAAAAAGCGAGTTTCCGAGCGGTGAAGAAATGTCATCTTGTTCTGGTGGCTCAAAGTTGCTCTTTCCCTCGAGTTTGATAGGTGTCTTTTGCTTTGGTCTCACTAATTCGATGATATCCTCTCTCAGTTGGGTTTCATCGACATTCTCCTCATAGGCTTCAAGTATATTGAAGATAGCGGTCTCGTCGTTGATGATCATCTCTTTAATGATGGTCTTCTCAGAGTCAGTGATCTCTTTCTGCTTCCAGAGCTCTGAGACGATGTAGAGCAATTTTGCATGTGGTAATTGGAGGTTGTCCATTTTGATATCTAATTTAACTCTTTAACTACGATTTATTTATGAAAAAATCTCATAGTTAGACTCAATTTTTCAATTTTTCACGGATTTAATTAGGGAGAAGATAGAAGTTGTAGTATTCTTGATTAGCTTCAGAATAGTGTGACATTACAAAAATTTCATGTCAGAGGCAATATGCTAGTTGGAACATATCAAAAAAAAAACTTTCTAATTGGAGGTAATTTATTGTTCAATTAATCATTTGATGATGTGTATGGAGAATGGAGTTATTTTGTCTCAACTTTTCAGAGAAAAAATTCAGACAGACGGTCAATAGAGATTGTCAAAATCAATCGTTTTGGAGATTGTTGAAACGAAAACATTTTGACAGTATTGTTTGGTATGATCCATAATTTTCAAAAACTTGGAAATTTTAAGAAATATTGAGTTTAAGCCGTTTGAGAATAACAAAAAAAGAGGCAATATAAATAGAATTTATATATGTTACATTTCGATGGAAAATAAATGGGTTGGTAGGAAAGTCCATCCCCAAGTGGGAATTCTGACATGTTGCGAACTAAGCTCAAGAAATTGTCTTAGATAACGATAGTCATGTCAAATAACGCAACATTTCTGTTTCTTCTTTGCTTAATACTTCTTCTCAAAAATAAATAGAGATAGAGAGTATGGAGATTCAGGCAATATATAAGCAAATACTCTACTAAAACAGGCATTTTCATAAATTTGGATCACTCCGACAAATGAAAATTTTTAACATAAAAATCTCATGAACATTTACTGAACATTAATTAAACAGAACTTATATATTTTCATGTCATCAATGTTATTAGCAACAAATTATCAAAGAACGTCCATAGTAAATCTCTAGTCCAAATTGAATCCTCAGTTCACACCATGCTACTTTATTTTCTCACCTTATTACAAATTCATTCTAGTAATAGTGAAAGAATCCTTATCTTCTCTTTATTAAAAAAAACATCCCAAGCGAAATACGGAAGTAGGCCTGAATTAACACTGAAAAGAGGAGATTCAAATAAAAAATATTCATCTGCTTCGAGCGAAATATCTGATGGTTGCTATCTGTTAAATTGATAACTTATTGCTGTTAAACTAAATCATGATACAGAATTAAATATGATTCAGTTCGATTAGCATCATGGAAAATAAGATAAAAGATTTTGATCCAACTCGAATCAACTGCAATTTCCATCCCAAAAACAAACTGCAGACTATCGACTTGTCTTCGAAAGCTCACCAACGCCTCCTCTGCGCTCACTGTCCAACAGAAAACCATACTGGGTTATGGCACATCAAAGAAGTTCTCTCAAAACAAGCCATTGACAAACTTATCAAAAACCTACTGATGCTCTACCAAGACGAGCTAACAAACTCCTCAAAAGATAATGCAAATGCCGAGATTGATGCGTTATTCGGAGAACTAATCGAGCTAATTGCAAGTCTTCGGGCCAAGATAAGGGAGAAAATATCCAATATCCCACGAATTCCTATGGATAAAGAAGCTCTCCAACAAGTTGAAAGACTCCAGGCTGCTCTTGTGGAGAAGTTAGCGAAGTTTGCGAATGACCCGAATCAACTCAATGAATCCCAAGAGATCGAGAGCTACACGAAAATATTCAATTTTTTGGCAAACTTCGTGAAAGAGTTGGAAGCACAGAAACAAAATATAATCCAAAGCGAAAAGACCATTGTTCAGTCAGCGAAAGAGCGTTTGTATCCCATCAAAAAAGACATTATGCGCTGGATCGAGAATCCTGACACCTATGAGCAATTAAAACAAAGTGACAAGACTTTAGCTTCTGGACAGTCAACACCAGGGAAATCAAGTCCTAAATCAAGTGGAAACCACATCAAAGATTTTCCTGAGAAGCATGATGCTCGAAGTGAAAAGTACTCCAGTCAACACAGTGAGCAGCTTGTAAGGCCTCCTGATAATACTCCTGTCAAAGATACAGACATAAGGCAGGAGTACGTATCTTTTGGAGAGCAGAGTCCCAATAAAAATGACTCTTACCAAAGAAATCAAGTGTTCGAGTCTCCAGCCAGCGAGAAAAGCTTCGGCAGTCTTAATTTAAAATACCGCAAGGAGTCTGCCGAATTTGAAGAAGAAGAAAAACAGTTGGGACCGAGTAACAATACAAACGTAATTGAAGCTGAAAGTTACGATGATATGAGCACCAAATTAGCTGGAGCAAAGATCGTGAAAGAGATCCGAGACCGTGAATCGATCAAGACGTTTCTGAACGGCCCTGATGAAAATCTCAATGAAATTAAATCTCTCGAACTGAAAAATCAGTTCATTGAAATTGAAGATGCAGGTGTCACAGAGATCATGGGTAGGTTGAACAAACTGCAGGATCTAGTATCATTATCTTTGAACTTCACCGCTTCCGCGCAGATAACTGACGCCAGCGTGTCATACCTCGCCCAGCAATTGCCAAGTTTCTCATCTTTAGTAGCTTTCTCGCTTAAATTAAGTGGCTGTTTAAAACTGACCGACAACTCTCTTCTCGATCTGATGGTGAATATCACCCAACTTACAAAACTTGAAAGCTTAGAGATATATCTCAGCGGATGTCAATTGGTAACCGATGCAGGAGTCGTTCAAATTGCAGCTGGTGCGAACAAGTTGGCAACACTGAAAAAACTCGTAGTTGACGTTTCTTTATGCAATAGCTCACATAATTTCGCCATTACTGATAGTGGGTTAAGCGAGTTCGCTGTTCAGCTAGCACAATCACATTCGCTTGAAAGCCTTACTTTATACGCTTCTTCCTCAAATATCTCGGCTCATCCTTTGACAGATCAAGGTCTAACTGATTTTTCTCATAACATTGGACAAGTCGCGCAATTGCGGAGTCTAAAGCTTGATTTTACCTGGTGTATCAATTTTACTGACAAAGGAATTCAAAGCATGGCCAAGAATTTGAGCAATTTGAAGAACTTATCAATTCTCAAAATCGACCTCTCCTGGTGCAAGGCTCTAACCAGCAAAAGTGCAACGTACCTATCAACCGCTTTCGCGCAAATTCGTGGATTGAGCACTCTTTATCTCTGCTTCTCGTATTCCCGCAATATTAACGACGATGCGCTTCGAGAGATTTCAGCTAAACTATTGGCAAAATTGCCGCATCTGACGTATCTTCGGCTCGATTTCACATGGTGCAGCAATATTTCAGATCGAGGGATCACAGCGTTGACCGAAGCTTTGTCTAACCATGCGAAATTAAAAGGCCTTTCATTGCGTTTCAACAGTTCGTTTTTTATCAGCGATGTCGGACTTATTGAGATTGGCAAATGCTTGGTTACGCTGAAACATCTTCAAAACCTGACGCTTTATTTTACTCAATGTTCTCAGATTGGAGATGCAGGACATATTTTCCTTGCGAAGCAGCTGAGCGCTCGTATACAAAGGCTAGGGCTTTATTTTTCGTATTGTAAAAAAATTACAGAGGAAAGCATTAATCAGTTATCAGCGAATTTGCAGAAAATATCGAGTTTGCGCGGTTTAACGCTAGATTACACTGGCTGTTCGAAAATCTCTGAAAAGAGCATAGTTAACATCAAGCAAGCTATGGAGAAAATGGATCAATTAAATGGAGCGGTGACCTATAATTTTGAAGACAAAGATAAAGGATCCAAAAAACCCCATAGCAAGAACTTGCCGTCAGCTACTAAAGTAAAGAAACAAGAACACTTGCATACTTAAAATATATTTGAAATTCAAAGTGCTTTATTTTTTCTGTTCTTTGATTGAAGAAAAACTTCAATTTTCCTAATTCCTTTTTAGTATTATCGAATTTGGCTTCCATGACTTCAAGTTTATGACTTCAAGTTGTTCATTGTTAACTCGGGTTGCATGAAAAGTTTGAAGAGATCGTATTTCCATCATCAATAAAAGGGGCAAAAGAAGTCATTATATTATTTTACAAACTAGTAAATTTTTCCAAATCGCGGGAAGTTCAATTAAACATTCAGAAAATTTTTGAAAATCTAACAACTAAGATTTTGGAGGAAAATATTCTGGATATAAATACCTCCCAATTTGTCCTAGATAATATTAATTTCACTACAGATGTTCAAAATTGACCTCGCAAAAAAGCAGCTGAAGTCTCTTTCATTCGATGAGCTGGTACAGAATAATTCTCAACTCTTCATGCCCTAATATCCACTAGAATGAGAAACTAGCAGAAGAAAACAACGAGTGGCCGAGACTCAATCAAACGCTAGCAGAAAACATCCAAGAGCTGTCACTTCCAAATAATCAGCTGGTCTCGATGGAGGGAATCAAATTATTCTCAAGCATTAGAGTTTTGAACCTTAGCCGAAATAAGATCAGTAAGGAATTCACTTAATTGTCTCTCTCTTACAGTTTTAAAAGGTAAAATCACATGCCAGCTTCCTTCGACAATAATTCGATTGGATCTCTCCAATAATTTCATATCCATCCTCTTTGAAAAAATATTGAAGAAAGATATCACAATATCGTATTTTGATTCTCTGCTTGACCTCGAGTACTTGAATCTCTCGGGAAACAAGATATCGCTCTTAGACTCCTCTCTTTTTACCAACAACACTAAATTAAAAGTAACACAACAAAAATTTTGAATTTATCGAAATAATATTCCTTTTAGGATGTTCGTTTTGCGCATAACCTCATCAGAACCAATCTTTGGTGTTTTGCTGTCAGTCAGTCGCTTGAGATGTATCTGATATGAATCCAAGCATTCTCACAATTTTATCTCTTTTTTTGGGCGGTCTTAGACTTGATCTTTCCTGCAATAAGATTGAAGATTTCTCAGCTTTTCAGGGCTTTTTGAAAGTGAAATCAAGCATCAAACATTTGATAATCAAGCCAAACCCTCTGACAATGTATAATATCGTTATCAGAGACAGCTCTGCTGTGTGAGCCTGACACTTGTAATTTTTCTTTTCTTAGTAAATTCGCATCGCGTTACGAAGCCGAGCTTAAATCGAAATTCCCAAATCTTGTGAGCTTCGGATTACCAGGTAACATATTGTATAAATAAAATTTATCATTGAAAATATCAGGCCTGAGGCTTGAAAAGGGAGAAATTAACACGAGCAGCATTACTACGCACAATAGGGGCATCAAAAATGTTGATCTGGTCCCACCGCTGAAAATTGCTCAAGATGTCCCTCAGAAAGTCAGATCGAAGTCTATAACAGGAAATCCAATGACTTACAGAGAAGAAAGAAACCGAATTTTGATTCGTAAAAACTCGCTGTCGAAGATGCCAAGCATGAACACTTCCTATGTCACTCCGACTTCCGTCCTTTCTCGGAAAAATCTTAATTACGGTATGACCCTCGAAGACATGGGATCAGGAAGAAACCTCCGAGAAAACCATTGCGCGTGTTGTTCTCGCAATTGCTTCCCTCAAAGCAGTAATTGTTCTTTCTTGATGGGGCTGGACTCAAACAAGAATCATCAGGCGGGTCATTCGATGATTAACTTTCAGTCTCCGAAAGGGTTTTATCTAAATGAGAGGACTCCTTGCAACAGCCTTAATCCTTTGTTTACAAGCGAATCTGCGATCGGGATGGGTACCTTTGGATATAAAGGGCATCACAACCAGCAAACAGGAGAGGAAAAGGCACAGGGATATGTCTGTTTGAATATTCCGCTTGATCATGAAGAGATTAAGAGCGTGGAGAATATTATTCATCACTCGCTAACCAAGAAGCAAGAGATACCTCGTGAGCCAGGGCTGACAGATAGAATAAACCCTCTTAGCACCAGTCGCGATAACGATATTCCTATCTTCAAAGAACCAATGACTGACAAGCAGCTCTTAGACAAAGAGGATACACCGAAGCGCTTGGAGATAATCCAGACGACGACGAATGAAACGTTAGAAGAAATGGAGAACGAGTACTCTGCAAAAAGGGAATTAAAAGAGCGACTCTTGTGTTCAAATTGCTGCAATAGCAGTCCCAAGGTCGATCAAGATCGTGATGGTGGCTCAAATGATGTCAAACTAAACGTAGAACCGAGCATGAATCGGCTTTCGACTGATTGTGATACTAAATTGCAATCGGAGCAATCTCTTAAAGAGAAGGAAGAAGATCGAGAAGATTGCCAAGAAGAAGCTTCATTAGAGGTGGAAACAAAGCACAATGACTCTGAATTTGAAGGTAGTGCTCCAGAAGAAAATGAATTTGTCCAGACGCGATCTAGAGAGTTGGAGGTTGCTGCACTTAAGATAGCAGGACTCGAAAATAGAGTTGTTTACCTTGAACATCAGTTGGAGAACGCAAAAGCGAGAGAAATCAATTTTAGAAAAGAGCTCTCGAGGATAAAGGAAATGCTTTCGACGATACCTCTTGAGAACATTTCCGAAGATGTTAAGGAAAGCAACCAAGAAAATAGCGTCAAGCAGCATTTTGAAGTAGATGTGGAAGAATCAGTTAGCTCAACGGACTGTATACAAGAAGTATCTGAGTTGGTGGACAATTATAAGAGAGATAGAGAGAAACTGAAAGAATTATCAGAACTAAAGAGGTCACTATCGGAGGTATTACAATCCTTTGAAAGAAAGTTTCATGGTTGCTTTGCTCATCTTGAGAAGCTCAAGCAGCTATCAGAGGAGACCAAAATCAATACTTATTAAAGGAATCCCATTGGGATCGTATAAGACTTATTAGGAATATTAAGAGTTAAATCACTCTGATACGATCGTTATTATTGGAGAGTGTATTCTTTGCTTTATAGTAAAGAGTGATTCCATTGATGAATCATATATATATGCATGTAACTTCATGAGAAAATAGATACATAAATTGATATATATATCTATATATTTGTATATTTGTATACCGAGTGAATAGAACATAATCAGATAAACCTTTCTTATCACATTATGAAGCATATCTTTTTTCCTTTTGATGCAACCGTCATATTATCTCCAAGAAAAATATTAAATCGGACAAAGTAATTCTTACTGCCATTCAGAATGTTTTTTTGAAAAGATAATCTTTCTTAACGTGCAGGATGTCAGGGATTGATAGAGCTTCTTGGGCTCTAATGAGATAATGAATTTACACTATTTACTAGAAATTTGCAATTAAGATAATATGATTGACCGATTTCACTTATACCATCTAAAATTACTTCATTTAGCATCAGTAAATAAAATTTATTAATTTGATTGTGAAAAATCAACATATTGCCATATCTCCATGAATGTGCAATTTGTTCCAGTTGCGGGTCTAAGTAAAGAATTTTGAAAACGTGGTGAAACTTCAGAATCCAATAGATTATTCAGACTTTATAAGTTTCACGTTTAAACTTTTTTCACATCTCAAACTGGACATGCTTGACATGAGTCCAAATTTCTGATTTGCTGGAATCAGATATTGAAAAGATTCATTCCATACTCTTCAAAGATAGCTAATGATGTATATATATCTCTTTCCATTTTTCGGTCAGAAATTGGCAACCTCCAAATCAACGCACACATTGCTAACAATGGTAATTGCTTTTGAGAATGAAATACCTGCTGCGGTGCTACAACCTTCTCTGTAGATTCTTTGTTAAACATGAGAATTGACCTCGGATTTAGCATCCAATAATCTTTCTGTATTCATTTCAATTCAGAAGATTTCAGGATACAATATCTAGAATCATGTCTGTAGTACCAATACACATTTCAACAAAGTTATTCTGTATCTACGTTCAACATCTGAGTCGAAGATAGATATTTTCTCAATGTGATGACACCTCCCGTTTCTTTAGCGAACTTAATCGCTCGAGAAAATATGGAGAAAATATGGCAATATTCTCGTCATCAAGAAGTTCATTGCTAATTGCAGAAACGAAATTTCCAACTTCAACAAATATATCTTCTTCCTCATCAGACTAAGACCTATTAGCACTCTTGTAAAGCCAAGCAAAACAATCGCAAACCGTTCCTGAAAAATTTGATATTTGGATCATTTGCACTATGTTTAATTACTTCAATTTACTATTAGTAGCACTAACTAATTATTCAAGCCTCTTCTAAAAATGCAAATTCCAAGCATTTCAATCAAATACTTTACTAAACTGAAAAATGCTATTTGTTATTAATGTCTACTATGTCTATCAAAACACCTCTTTTATTGAATGCAGAATTTACTCTGCCTCAATAAATTAATTACAATCTTGAACTAGATATCAGGCAGTGAAAACAATTATTGCCTTATTTAGAAACACTATCACAGTGTTTTTCAATTTCTGTCTTATTGTATTTTCATGTGAGGTTTCATTGAAAACATGTTTCTCTATTCCTTAGTTATTAAGTCATCTATTTTAATTTAATTGTTTCCTGTGGCATTCATATTTCTAAGTAAGCTGCCAATAAACAGCCTCTTATTCTACCTTTGACTTTAAATGAATTACTCTGCTAGATTCCTTCTTATACACTTTACACAATAACAACCTGCCAGAAATTTTTCAAGTAAAAACATCTTTCTAATCAAAACAGAACCTTTCCCAACTAACTCTCTGTAATCAATATATATATCTATCCATTCAATAAGTTACCGACTCCAGATTTATTCAAGTTTCCCTCTTCAAAAGGAAAAATACCTTCTCCCAAATTCATTAAATTTTGAATTATTGTGGAATAAAACAAAATTTTGTGAATTTTCATACCGTTTGCATATAACTTCGTTTGATTTTGAAAATATGAACCCTGACTGAATTTAGAATACCATTTACACAAAATTTCTCTCCAAATCTAAGAAATAATTATAAATTGAAGATCTGTATAATTTTTAAGGAAATTAATTTTGAAATGACTGTTAATCAGAAATCATCGTGAATACTTTTTCAATTTGTCATAGAGAATCGAATGTACAGTCTCAAAAAACAAAAAAAAAAAAGAAAGGAAGAGCTCTATATTGCTCTTTAGTGAGGTTAGTATTATTACAATTCTTCCATATAAGGTGCAACACTCGATTGTCACCCGAATTTCTAAATTTCTGCAAACTTGCTAATAGCTTTTCAAAAAATTATATTTCATTCTGCTCCTATCGACTGGCCTCCAAAAATTGATCAACAAACGGTTTCTATCAATTCGTATTATAGCTTAGGGACTGGAAAATCATGATAACCATTTCATTTTGTGATCAAAATTTTAGAACCTCAATGCATCCTCTGTAAATGTATTCAAATGACATCTACAATCCTTTTGTATCTCTTGGAAAACATCTGATGTTGTCGCGGTTTGCGTCTCCAAAATTACAAAGTTGAGTAATGCAACAATATCGAACAAGGATATGCGAAATAGATATGAAACTGAACCCAGAATTATTTTCAGAGGATCCTTATTCATGTTTTGTGTTTTTTTTTTCCTTTGTATAATATCGTGCTTATCAACTGTCAAAATAACATACTAAGAATTTGGTTGTGTTCCGTCTCCGATTAAAATTTGAGTTAGTTTCAAATACACTCTTAATTTTTTATCCAACTAAGACATCGCCGAAATTCTACCAAGTCCAAACAAAAATTGCCACATAACGCCATCAGCATCTCAATACCTAAAATCAACCATGCGACTGTCAAAAGCAGATTACTATCTCGAAAAGTTCATCTTCTATCACCCAATTGCGTTTCCGGTCATTTGCTTGCTTTTATTTGTCTCACTTCCAATAAGTTTTGAAACCCGTGATGAAATAGACACTTCTAAACTTACCCAGTCCTTGAAAGAACTCTTTTCTGAGGCGAACCTCCTACCTATCAATAGCATCCGCCCAATAGTCGGAGATACCTGTGCTCCTAACCTATTCCCAGCCATTATGAAGATTTCCTCTGAATACAATGCAACAAATGATCCCTCCAACAGCAGAATTGAAGCTGATTTACTACAATCAGGAGCTGAATCGAACTTCCCAGCCGAGATCAAAGTATGGCGTGGGAGTATTTTCTGTATTAGCAGAATAACAAGCGTGAGATTCAAGAACAATAAACAAAAATGTCCGATTACTACTCAGCCTTGCAGCAGTAACTACTGCGCTGATACTTCCGAGCCGTGCCCCATCACCTCTTTGTCAATTAGCGAAGAGCCATTAACGCCATCAACGAAACACTACGAATCCATTGGACTTGATGGCAATTTCAGCTTGATATTCAGCCGGTCTGAAAGCTCCTCTCCAATTTCTAAACTCAGCGTTTCTTTGGCTGCCTTAAATTTAAATTCGAGTGCAGATAAGATTCTTGTAGATAAAGTACCGATTAGCAGAATATCTCACGAAAATCTCCTGGGTCAAAGCGCATTAAATCTTGCAGAGCAAGATAGCGCTTGGTCGAATTCTTTTGGTTATTTAATTGCCTATCATTCATTGAAGATGGCCACAACATCAACTAATTGCTACCCTGGTACTTTTCAAGAAGATTATCCAGCAGCGCTTCTATCAGCCTCGAATGACTATCGCCTCTTTCTCGGGGTGACCTCTTGTATAATTTATGTGGTTCTGGCGATTAGTCTAGCAACGGCAGGTTTTATGATCTATCGAGACAGAAAATTTGACCATGATGATGGTGCTCTCAGGATTTCTCGGATTTTGCAGCTATCATTCAATCTTATTTTGATAGTGACCTTCATTATCCAAGGAGTATATCATAATCTGGGAGGGGATAAAAATTTGAAAGCCTTAATTAGTTACTTCGAGCAATTGCAAACTGATCAATGTTTTGAAGCTGCAGAGCACAAACAAATACTGGAAACTTTCAATGAGTTGTTGGGTAGGAATGCCTTATCGATAGCTCATGCCAATGAATTGTACATGCTATTAGCGATAATTTCAATCCTGCTGATGGTTGCTTGTGTGTTTCTCAAGCATTATATTCATTCTCGGCTAAAAGAAGAGGAACATGAAGTTTCAACATGCCTGAGTCCTCCAGTCTATATTGAGCTTATTGAAGAAAGGAAGCGGTTTCGGAGCACTTTTAAGAAAAGTGTACGCGTTCAGGTTTCTGATCGAAAAGAAAGCGCTGAAGAAGCCAGCACAGAACATAGGAAAAGAACTCAGCAAATAATTGTAAGTTCTTTCATTGGAAGTTAATCTTCCAGGTGTACACAATCAGTGTTTTAAATTCAAGTCATTTTGATGTAATTCGTTCTTAGAGTCCCGAATTTAACGTAGATAATTTGCTGATCATTTCAAGCATGTTTTTTTCCTCTCAAATTTTATAAAATCCATGATATAAACTCAATAAGTTCTCTGTTCGATTTAGAGTGCTAAATACTATATATTTTTCCAGTGAAAAAAAAAAAGAGAAATAAGCCAATACAAGACAAGAAGATGCTTGGTCTTTTAGATTCTATTAACATATTGATAAGAGCTGTTGAATGCTCCAAGGAGCGAAGATAAGCTCGTTTGGAAATAATTACTTGAGAAGCTGAGGCAGGCCACCTTTCAGACACAATACTTAAGTGACAACAAGCTAGCTATTCGAGCATTATTCGAGCAGAACTTTCAAAGTGAAATTATATTTACTTTGGAGTAAACCTTACTATGTTGCTGTCGTGAGTGATAACACTTGTAACAGAAAGTAAAAAAATATTATAAGCTCATTGATGTAACTTCCAAGATAATACGCTCTTATTTCATTTCATGAGGATAAATAATAAGAACTAAGCCAAACAAGTGAAAAAAGAATTCTCGAGAGGCAATCACAGCTGTCTCTTGAAAACTTCTTTATTTTGTTATCTAATTTCATCGCTCTTCTACAACATTCTGATCATCGCATCTCGCCAAACTCAAAATTTTATCCCTGTTTAGCAGATATACGCTAGCGAATGTTGTCTGAGAGCTTCTTTGAGCAAAACGCGTTCAGAAGTTTGGGTTGTCTCGACACAATTCCTCTCAAATACTAATATTAGCGTGAATCAACGCCATATCTCGCTCAAGCCGCTCAATTTCACTAGTAATATAATATCTGCAGGCCAGCACAACCCCTTAATGTCAACTCGTAGAGCTTTCATCAATCCATGAGGCTGCTTCCTTGCTTTCAAAATTTTCTTGCCGCTGTTAAATAGTGAGCCTGATTAAGATACACCAAAAAAATTAATTCGGATTTAATTTTTGGTTCAAGACCACCAAATCCAAATCAACATTTACCAACGACCTACTACAATGGAACACATTATGAAAGATAATCTCGCTTTCTCTCAAGGCGACGAAGAAATTGATTGGTAAGCTTACATGTGTTTCTTCGTAACATTAGCAAATAGGCTTGAAAACGAAAACGAAAATCTCATGAGCACCCTCTCAGAATCAGCACCTGACCACATATTCGCTGGTTTATACAAATCACCCCCTGATATTCAAGAGGCAAGAAAACTTGGCGTACCATTTTCTGACGATAGTAGACGCCTTAGTATTATTCTGTTAGCGAAAAAGAAAAATTTATGCTCCTAGATCTGGTCGAAAACTCCTCCCAATCTTAACTCCCAAGAAGAACTTATATTTCTTGGGCGTTACTTTCCCTCTCTACTTCGATTTCATTGAAAGCTGCATACTACTATTGCTCGAGTTTTTCGTCGTCAGTGGTCTATTACTAATGCCATTTCGAACCACTGTGCCTCAGAGTTCTGTTTCTCTAATGATTGTATTATTTCAGTATGAGCTACTAAGGAGATCAGCTTTTTCTAATATCCTTTACAACGGGAATACATACAAGGCTTTGGGAAGGATTCTTGAGTCAGAACCTCTCTTCTTCGCTGCGGGAAATCTGATTTGGGGTTACGTGCTCAAATTCTCTGGAAAAGCTGCTATTATCGCTTGGATTTCATTGGCTCTGACAGCTGCTGGTTTCTTCGTTCCAAAGACACCACTAGCACATTTTTTATTCAAAAGGCGCGCTGGAGAAAAATACGTTCACAATTTGCGATTTTCAGAAGCGAAGGAGAAATATTACTCTTGCCAAACGGTACTCTTTCCATCATTTTACTTCCACTCATCACTTGTAACAGACCTACAAGCTTGCTAATCCAGTCACAAGATATGACGCCATAAGAGGAACGCTAGGAATCTTAAAAAGTTTTTTTAATTCGCCCTTTCAGTCAGAATAATCCTTGCAATGTGAAGGCATCACTCAGAGCGAGAGCAAAGAAGAAATCTTAAAAAAAGCCAAAGAGCTCTTCTCTCATGCGACAGATTTTGGGAAAGAGTTTATGAAGAGAACAGGTCTACAAGAGCCACCCAGAGACTTCATCCTAACGAAATATATCTACAAATCTCTGATATCATATGCGGAAGGACGCTTATCTCTCAAAGATATGAGGTACTCAATAATTAAAGTATATAGTGCTTATCTATGATAAATAGAACGGATTACAGCTTAGAGGTCGCAGGACAGCAGTGCGAAGCGAACAACTATATGTAAAAATTAATTATCAAGAATAGAGTTATAATTCGCTGGGGTAGAAATATCAGGGGAACGCTAAATACGATCGAGAAATTCATTGGGAGTCGATTAAAGCTGAATTTTGATAAGGCTGTGAGCTATTCAAAAAAATAGTTATAGGAGACAGCGCGGAAAAAGATTCTGTGAAAATCGAAATGCCGGCTGAGGGTGAAAGAAAGAATGAGGACGGCGAGGAAGGTCTGAATGTTAACTTTAACGCTCTTTGCAACAATAATATATTGGTGATAGGAAAACATAATTCATTATAATGCTGTGCTAGACGGCTTTTCGAAGCTTCCGAGCCAGCTGCAAGAGGCCGCTCTGAATTTGGGAGGCAACACAGATAGCGAAAAAAAAAGATCACGAAGAAAAAGATAGCCCAATTAATCTAATAAATATGAAGATTCCATCACCACTCGAACTTGTCGAAAAATTGATGTTGTAAAACATCTTTAACCTATTAAACCTACTTATCCGGTTCTAAAGTAAAAAGTCTAAAGCTCAACATTACGCGTAAGCTGCATATTCATATTGTTGCTAAAAACATTGCATTACTGAGTCTCTTCCAAATGCATAGAAATTATGGATATGAAACATAAAAAATAAAGAGATTTCTAGTGTAAGTAGGTGTATCTACCGAGAAAGGATCTTTCTCAAGTATCATCGTCTAGACTGCGCTTAGAATCGAAAGTAGAGATAGCTTTAAAAAGCCGCATGTGGACCGTAGAAATAAAAGCTTACAGCGATAAGTGGATGATACTTCTTCAGGTGATGGTAAATTTGAGTAGAGAAGCAGGAAATCGCATTGGCGGTGCATATTCTTTAGAAGAAAAGATTTAAAAAATCCCACAGCTTGATTCTCGAGCCGTTTTGGTCTGAGAATCGTTGAGATCGAGGTGAACATACAGATAACTAGAGGGAAGAACTGCTAAGCTTCCATTATCTAATACCTGTCGTTAGTACGAAGAAAGTTTGTTCAAAATCTTTCCAATTATAAAATCTAAATTGTGGGTTTGTTCGATATTAATTTTTTTTTTTGAGACAGAACAATATAGAACAAAAGTTATCACTCTACTGATTTATCAAGAAAAATCAGGAACTCGAAGCTCATGCATTAATGTATCGTGGTCAAATTTTGCGGCTCGCCATCTCACACGAATTTCACATCTATGTGAGGTTGTATGGGCACTTGAATTTCCCATCTTAAAGGACAGTCTTGATTCAGCACGTCTCAAAAACCCTATAATTTAAATTTCGTTGACTTTGTAAGAAAACCAAAAAAGCCCTGCTATTTTATTCTTGAGGTCATGAACATCTTAAATATCTTAATTTTTTACAATCTTATTTAGCATTTCGAATGGAACTGTCGTCTTCCGTGGTGTTGCGAGGTAATATTAAGCCAACTCGTTTCCATTAGAAAGGGCCCTCTCATAAAATCTTTTTAATCCAAGAAGACAAGAAGCATATTCTCCTTCAATTACTAATAACAATTCTAAGGGATGTAGTAAATTCAAAATCTATTAGCCTCCTTCAAAATATCTAATAATCGCCTTGAAAGCGCCCGAGCTCCCAAACTTTCTTTTTCCTGAAACAGAACACTTGAGATCTTGGGATCTGATACATTAAACAATCGTTTTATATATTTTTTCTGAATCACCGTCTCTCCATTGAAATTAAATTACTATACGTTTGAGTTCAAGCAGAAATTTTTACAAAAATTTTTGATAGCCAATCTATCAAAAGTAAAATTTATTAAATATTTCTTCCAGTTCGTTTATTGTCAATTCACAACTATTCCTTCCGCCAATCAATATTCGAAATTGTGAATCACTTTTGTTATAACGATTAAATAAATGCGATCGAACGACGACAGCTTCTTCCTCCTCGAGGAACAATATGTGCCAGCAGAGACTTACATGTAACCTATCTCTTTGCTCTAGGACTCAGCTAACTCACTCTTTAGCCAAATTGATTCAGATGAAAAGGTCTCAAGCATGCAATTCCTCTTTGACGTGCCCGAGCCTACCGAAAAGGACAAATCCCCTAAAATTTTGAAAGCCTTCGATCAAGTACAACTCGAACATTTAATCCTCTCTCATTGTTCGAAGATGAAAAGAAATATTGTAGTTTGCTTGGAAAAAGTGTTATTCAACATAGAGCACCAATCTTCTCCTGCAAATACGGTATTTGATTCCTTTGTAGAGCGATCTAATATGCTTTGGCAGCATTGCGCAATAATGGCCTCAGCAAGACCAGGACTCTCAAGATTCTTGAAAAAGGTTGAAGAAAGTTTTCATATTATCGTCGTCACGAGACTGGCCCTTGAACCGGCAGAGGTGGTCTTGGCGAAAGCGGGTGTGTTGGAGGATATCTTCGCAATCATAAATATAGATTTCAATCCTGTTGAGAGTATTCAGAGTATTCTCTTAATTAAGACCACGAATACCGAAAGCAGATCCGTTTTACTAACAGTATAAAATTTTTTGGAAACTTTCAATAAAAAATTATTTCTGAAGAGTAGAGAAAAAACTGCTGAAACTTCAGTTTCGGGTTATGATGTCCTTTCCATTAAGCCGTTTGATGATGATTTTTCGGATAATGAGTTAGCATTGCTGCTCGAGTATTTGGATCAGTTAATCCGAAAAGATGTAAATCTAGCACATGATGAGAAAATGGGATTTATTCTTCATTTAGTTTCGCATAAGGAATGAGACTGTGCAAAAAGATTTCATTGATTTCAAAAAATCAAAGGGAAAGTACACGAAACCGAAGACCAGAACGAAACTTGAACTGGCCGAATCTAGCGGGAATATTCCTGATGAAGAAGACGAAGACTCAAGCCCTGTCTCAAGGTACATGAAATCGCTAGCTAGGTTCTCAACTCTCCATGAATTGAAGGAAAGAATATCAAATCCAAATACTCCATGACCGAACCTGTCAAGGAGTTATTATTTCTCATGCAGAAATAATAGAACTCTAAATTATTGTAGATGGAGGGCTTCGCCTTGCATTTGATAATGATGTTCAGTTTAGAACATTGCATAATTTTTTATTGACTATCTTCAATAACTATAGAGCAAAAGATGCTAAGTGTGGACGAGCGACTACTAATTGAGTTTTTATGCATTTCAATGAGTAATATTCTATTTATGTGAATACCATATTTATCAAAGGACTTTTCCATTTTAAATAACACTTATTAAATTGAACTGCAAAAAAACAAAGCATATCTTTCTAGTTTCAAAAAAGGAGATGTCTTCTATCATGCTACTCACTAGGAGTCTGGTTGTTTCATTTTCTTCAGGAATTGTTCAATAATCAAGAATTAAGCAAAATTTGCTGCGTTTTTACTTGATTGCTTTAATTTTTATTAAAAGACTTGTAAGCGAGTGGCCTGAATACACAACTTCACAGCTCAGATCCGCAATGAGTTTCTTACAGAGATTTGATGGCCGCTCTTCATTCGTAAATAAAACCGGCGTGACTGGAGTCGTTGCACGCCAATCCGACCCTATCGACAAGACACTTAATTATTTTGTTCCTGATAATCATTTCAATGCTATCCCACAGCGTAAACTCATATCCCTCTGTCCAAATACTCACAGTTACCCATTAGCTGGCCCACGGTTCACTATTCAATCCACGGGCGCAGACTCAGACTACGACCCTAATGATTTTCCGTACTCTCCGAAACCGAAACAATCAGCATCTAGTCGTCTTGCTAAAGAGAACAATATGGACGCTTTCTACGAAGCTCAAAGGCTCATGGACTTAAACGGAGAAGATGACCCTATTTACTCATTGCGTCGTTTACAAGAGATCGCTGAAGAAGATTATACTGCAGTGGATCCGTATCAGCAGAGTCTATTAGAGCTAGATCCTGCTTCCCCATTGCCAAAAATAGACAATTTGCAATATTATGACACAAATAAAATCAGACAAGAGATCACTTCCAGGCAATACGGTGCTCGGAATTCGCATCAAAGGTCAGAGCTAACCTCTCTTCAGTCTCGCCAACAAGGTTTATTGAAACTGCATTCAACTTCGTTTCAGAGTCTGCCGTCAAGAGGATCGAATTTGATAGAACAGAGGTATGATGGTGCGAATGAGTTATTGAGCAAATTCCAGCAGCCTGACCCCTACAATGGACTTCAGATCTACGATTCGGCCGATGAAGGCTCTCATTATGAGCAATTTCAGAATACGGTAATGGCAATTTCTTGTTTGGTTGAACTAATTGCGAGTTATAAGTAGATTCAACAAAAGCCAACTGAATATATTACCATACGAAATGAAAATGAAGGAAACACGAGGAATTACCTCACACAGAGAGGAAATTACGTTCTTTCTAATCAGATGATGAACCCGCAATCTGGTTTGATGTACGATTACGGCGGTCACATGGCGAGAGCTGTCTCAACAGAACGTTTCAATCCTAGCTTTTCGAAGAAGTTAGATAGGGGAGGGCCGTATAAACAATACTCATTGAAAGATTACAAAGAATTACAGCAGCAAACGGCGAATTTAAAAAGAGGTGGGCTTGGAGCGAATATCTATACTGATGATTGGATCAAAAAAAGAGAAAAGATTGAGAAAATGAAGGTATTTGCTGAGAGCGTCAGAGTCTCTCATGTCAAGGGAATACCTCTTTCAGAGGTACGAAAACCTCGCCCAGATGAGGTAAAATTTGAGAATTATACAAGAAATCCTGAGGAGACCGAGGCAAACCGGCCTAATCCGCAAATGAATCAGTATGTACTCTCTCATCGAAATAAATTCAATTATTAAAATTCTTCTCGCGTTGTTGATTCCCAGTGTCAGCTCCCATATCGTAGCTACTCCTCACGTCTAGTTTGGTACTACCAAAATTTTTACAAAACAGTGTTTTGATAAAATCAAGTTCTAAACTGTGAAATTTTGTAATGTATAAAAAAAATTGAGTATTTTTCCCACTTAAAGGCACTTACATGAAATCCGTTTATCACGGTAAAACCACGAAAAGCCGTCAGGTATTTCACGAGGCTGCAGAATCGTTGTCATAGAAAAAACTCGTATCATCATTGAAATTTATGAAATAGCAAATACTTACTCTCTTTTCTACTCACCACCCAACACCTCTGGTTCAAACTAATTTATTTGAATGTAAATTATTCTCTTTCTTTCATAACTCCACTTTGTTAACACATTATTGAAAATTTCTGAAAACTCTTATTTGAAATATTAATTGTGATCTCAAGGAATTAATAGCTCGATAAATATGTCCACCTTCCCACACGACTCATTCTGGGGTGGTTTGAACCTCTACAAGAGAAGAGACCAACGTTACACTCGCGGTGCCGGAGAAAGACCCCCTTACCCAATTATCATCGACGAGCCTTCCATCGGCGAGACCTTAAGAAACTTCAATCGCGCTGACTTGGGTCTTGTTGTGATCTTCACAGCCATCGGTACCCTATCACAACACTCTAAATCATCCTAATAGCATTGGCTAGGTTTCCCATTGGCTCGTTTGGCAATTGCTAAAGGAAATTTTAGTTCTGAGTATCACCGAAGAAAGATGTTTAGCGTTTGCTGGTGGATCATGATTTCTGGAGGCCTCGTCACCGCGTTCAACAACTCAGGATACAGACTTCAAGGGCAAGTTGACAACGGACTTAGATGGAAAAGACCAGAGATTAAATTGAATAAGTACGATTTCACAAAGGAATACGAAAAGAAATATTTCTGGCTCAGAGCCCTCAGAATCAGAGACTAAGATTGACAGGTCTTCCTCGAGCAGTATTTTTATATCGCTAATCCCTTTAGCAATCTATGGTTGTTTAGGAAGAATTATTTGCGTAAAAATGCTGCATCTGTTTAATTACTTGAACAAAAAACATTGAAATATCCTATTCATAAACAAAAAACTTCTAATAAAATGTTAAAACTTGTGCAGTTATCATCAATTCTCATGAGAAAATACTCTCCTCACGCGAGAGTGCTTTGGCGTAATGTTGTTATACAAGACGCGTTTATTGCAGCTAGATTCTCGGAGCAAACTTGGGCGAAAATGGATTCTGCACATAATGAGGATAGTGCTCCTAAAAAAATCGGGAACTATAAGGACTTTGTTGTTGCTGTCGGAAGAGCAGCAGTTAGTGGCAAAAGGATAGTAAACGATTCTAACAACGAGAAGAACGAAAAACAGCTAACAACAGAAATATTGAACTTACTTCAGAGTTTCCCGAGTATTCAAATTAGCGATTCGAAGCAGCATCCAGATATTCAGAAGTTCATTGACAGAATTATAAACGAATCACCTAAGATGAAGACGCTTGACTTCTTTAACCTCGCAACGGAATTTTTGTATAATTTGAATCCTAAGGATAGCCTTGTTATGAAAAAATGGGAAAGTATCCTTACAGAAAAAGTTAAAGCACAGCAGAAGGATGATAAGTTGAAATGGGCATTCGCTTTGAGGAGGTTGCTGAGAGGCAAAAATACGCTTGAGATTGATTCCGCGTTTTCCAAAACTGATTTGATTAATTCTCTGCGCGCAGTCGCATTGTATTCCTCTAACAAGAGAAACACATCGAAATCAGATCTGATATCTCAAGGCCAAGACTCTTACAAATACATACTATCTGAAGACGATCTGTCAATAGCTGAACGAGTCGTCTTGCTTCTTCACCGCCTCAGTCATGATTCAACAAAGCAGTTGCCAAATTATGCTGTGGAAGCGTTAGAGAAGTTCGCGAATTCGAATTACCACCCCTCCGAAAATACAAACATTTATGAAATTTTGATGCTTCTAGAGGCGTTTTTCGAAAGAAATGACTCGAATCCTAAACTAAAGGAGATGATTGAATCCTACATCGAATTTTTATCCAAGCATCACCGACAAATAAGCAAGACTACTTTCGAAGAAGTCGCGAGTATCCTCGAGCGCATCGGCGCTAAATTCCGCAATTCTTACGCGTTCGAGAAACTAGTCGATAGTTACATCGAAACAACGATGAAAGACAGCAGCGCTAGAGTCAGCCCAAAGAACATCGCGTTCAGTCGGGTGCTCGCTATCGCGCGAAAGATAGGATACAGTAACATTCAGCAGTTTGAAAGAATCGAAAATTACCTTCTGGTACAGTACAAGAAGAAATATCTTAAGGCAACAGACCTCCTCAATTCGATTAGAGCTTTATCCGACCTCCGCTATGAGCCTCAGCAATTGCTTTTGACTCTTCGAAGCGAAGCTAACGAGACCATCCTACAGACCGAGCCAAGGCTGCTCTTGCCTGTGTTTAAATCCTTCGCGAGTCTTGGCACGCTTGAGGTTTTTGACCAGAGAGCTATTCAGCACGTGAGCAATACTTTGATTACTCTGAGTACGCATCGAGAAGCTCTCGTACTTGATAGGAATATCATTGGAGCGTATATCCAGCTCAGGAGCAAGCTGAGCGCAGAGCAGAAGAAGATCTTTTTTGAGAATGTTAAGATTATAGCTCAGAAAATCCAAACAAAATTTTTGGTGCTCTTCTTGATTTCAGTCACGCAAGAATGCGGTCAACAAGTCCCATTCGAAACGGACTATATATACCTCAGAGCGCTTCTCGAATTTGTTGTGAAGCAGCGGTTCCATGAACTGGATTTGAAAACTAAAAAAGAATATCTCATGAGTTCTGTTGGGTTGTTGAGCTCCTTTGGGTCTCAGCTCTATAACAATGAGATTTCAGTCGTCGATGTAGACGAGTTCTTTAAGAAATATAAAAATTTCACTGAGTGTAAGCCTGGTACTCTGTGCCTGAACACTGAGTTTTTGAACCAATTCGCGTCAGCTACCCTCACAGGCAAATCCGAGTATCTTTCCCTTGCCAGTTCTCTAGCAGAAGCTCACGAAATTGCGACTCGTTTCCTGATACACCTTCAAGATGAGTCAGCTCTTGAGAAGTATCTCGAGTCTGAATTTACCAATTTTATCGCTGGCAAAGGAAATCTCGACACGATTTACGCCGTTGCCAAACGCAAAGAAAGCATTGATCAAAAAATAATAGAGAACATAAAAAAGACAGCTGCTGTTCCTTCAATTATCTCGAAAATAACAGCTGATGTTAGCTCTGATGGGAAAGCGATTCAAATACATGGAGCGACGAATAAACGAACCAGGACCCATAATTACTCAGCGATTTTGTACTTCGCTAATCTCCTTTATTACAATAAACTGATAGACAGAGACACAGTGATTGGTCTAGTAAAGCAGTTCTCTCAAGCAGTGAGCCAATTTAATTTCAGAGAGCTCCTTTCGTTTAAAAAACTCGTCGGTGAGTCTGAGCTGACTCAGTACATTGATAATTATCCAGCTTTTCTCGACAAGCTCGTTTATGAGTCTCATAAAGCCAACCTGACTCCTTCACTTGCATATCAGCTCCTCAGCAACGTTCCAGTAGGATATTTTGACGAAAGCACAACAGTCCGCTTGGAGGAGATGATAATAAAAGGCTATGCGAAACCCGCTTCCACAAAATTGTTCAAAATATTTAACAAATACTCTCTCTCTCATTATAGGAGTTCTCAGCTCGCCAAAGCAACTGCAGAAAAGATCCTTGAATCCGGGGTCCCAATAGAGTTTATGAACATTGAAAATATCTATAACTACGCTCAGGTGATGGAGCAAACGAACTGCTTCAGTGAAAAAATAGCAAATAAGTTACTTCAAACAGCTCAGGAGATCCCGATGCAAGCGCCGATTGACTGGTCGTATGCTGTAAGCCTATCATTCTTAGTACGAGAGAGCGGAGTGGGAGTCAACCAATTACTCGAATATGAAAGAGGGTTAAAAGAAATCGCATCGAAGGAAGGAAATGAAGTTTCTGCCATTGCTGTCCTAGCGATGGATGCTTTGAGGAAAGAAGGCCCTGAGGCCGCAGAATCACTGAAGAATGTTATTGAAAGAATCTCAAAAGTTCCAGAGTTAAACGAGAACGAGAGTCTTGCGCTTTCAAGCATTATCATGACATTGAGTCGAGACTCTCTCCTTGCGAAAGAGCTAACAACTGCCAATTCTTTCATTGCTTCAGCTTTGATACCCCAAAAGGAGGTTAGCGAGCTCACTCCGAACGCTCTTCATAAAATTGAAAATCTCTTCAGGGTCGGCATTCCGAGCAAGAACGAATTATTCTCTGGGCTTTTTGATAAAATGCGAGCGAAAGAGATTACAACGAGTTTTGAAGGGACTTTGAAAGTGATGATTTGTTTGATCAACAGCGGTTACAACTACACTGAAGAGGAGCTAAAATACGCTGTAAATACGATTAGCAGAGCACAGGACGTAAAATTTAAAAGGATAGAAAACGTTTTTCTTATGTTAGAGCTGCTTGCTCCGTTGAAAGAGAAATATGGGGTGAGCAGTATCGAACCTGCATTGAATAGATTGGAGCGCTGCGTCTTAAATTTCTCTGGAGCTCATAAAGTGCATGAACTGAAACAAATTTATCTCGTGTATGCTGAGAAAGGGCTCGGCTCTAGTAAGTTTTTGTCTGACCTTGAAGACATTATAAGACGTGATGGATAGATTGTATAGAACGAGTAATAAATTAGAAGTTTGTTTATGAATTGTGTAAGAATATTTGATAACCAGTGAAATTTTTTTGAGAGAAAGGCTTGACGCCATGAAACTGCTAAAAAGAAATATTAGTTCTTTACGTGTTTCGAAGAAGGAACGGATTGAGCAACACGCACATACAAACAATCCTTAGTAGTTGATTGCCTTTGGAAATTAAATTTAATCCTGTAAGAATTTGGATATTTTTTGAAGATCGAATATTCCTTTAGAAAATGCTAAGTCTGCAATCTTGGTGTCTAATGGGAGCACTGTTTGGGGCAGCAGTCTTGTTAAAGTTATACTTCAACGGTCCAAGTTGTAAAATTTCCAAAAATCTGACTGGCAAAGTCGTGATCGTCACAGGCTCCAATTGCGGTATCGGATTTTATACAGCTCTCAGAATGGCTGAACTAGGTGCCTCGGTAATCATGGCAACCCGAGACCCGTCTCGAGCTGAACCAGCTCTTGCTGAAATAAGACGAAAAGTAAAAAGCGCTCAAATCGAGTTCATCAAACTCGATCTCGCCAGCTTGAAATCAGTCCGGGAATTCGTAGATACCTTCAAATTGAAATATAACCGCCTCGACATCCTTATCAACAACGCAGGGCTATCGATGGCCGAGAGAACAGTAACCTCCGATGGTTTCGAAATGGTATTTCAAGTGAACTATCTTGGGCATTTTTTGCTTACTCATCTCCTCACAGATTACCTCCTAAAATCGGCACCTAGCCGCATAGTCAACGTCTCAGCAATCATCCAAAAGCATCAGCGAATTAACTGGGATGACATGATGTCGACAAAAAATTATAATTGGACGGTCCCTTATGGCCAAAGCAAACTCGCTCAGGTTATCTATGCGAATGAGTTCAACAAAAGATATGAGCAGAGGGGAGTTAAAGCTGTTTCTCTTCATCCCGGTGTTGCGAACAGCGAGTTTCAGAGAAACATCTTCAAAAAGTTTTGGATCAAGGCGATTATTTTCCTGACATATCCGATTTTGCTATTTTTTGCCAAAACCACAGGAAAAGGAGCTCAGACGACGATATATTGTGCCCTGGAGGACCATGAAAAACTCAGCGGAGGTAATTATTATGCAGATTGCAAAATCAGGAAACTGGCAAATCCTGTTGCATTTGATGATGAAACCGGGAAGAAGCTATGGGATAGAACTGTTGAATTGTTAAACCTAAAATAAAGCAATTTAAGAGGAACTTGATGTTGTCAATCGAACCTTTTCTATCTTATGCATCCCTGCATTGCTGTGATAAGATATATATATAATATTATTTTTCGATGAGATAGATCAATAAATGATGACTCGTGTTACCTTTCGACTCAAGGATTCCTGAAGAAACTATTTAAGTTGCTAATTGTTGAATTAAACTGTATCAAAATCTGTTGACCTCATAAGAGAGAGAACCAACTATTAACATTTTGAATTCACTCTAATTAAAACTAAAGAGAGAATTTTATTTTGGAATGACTTTGTTGAATTTTATCAAAGCAGATAAAACTCCTAAAAATAAAGATTCACATACAGCCAACTGAAAGATTCAGCAAAACATCAAACAAACATCCTGAAACTTAGGCATATTGAACAGGTTTCTTAAATTGTAAAAGCATATTGTCATCAATTGGAAGACCAGCGCAGACCTTGAAGAGATTTTCAATGGCGTTTCTCTGTCTGTTCAATGAGTTAATCAATGGAACATCAGGTCTGGTCTTTGGTGCCTTGCAAAGATATCCTAAAATACTAAGAACGGTGTCGAATCTGATGAAAGTCTTGGATTGTTCATCTTGGTAAGTGATACGCTCAAAGAGCTCGGTCAAAAGCAAAAGATCAAGAATGAGAGGGGCAGCCAAGAGAGAATCTTCGCAGACGTTGTAAATCGACATGATTTGCTTGCCTCCAAGGAAGATTTCTGATTGATATTCATCAATAGCCTTCTTAGAGTCGCCGGCAGTTGGGACGTATTTAATAACGACGACGTGGTCGATTTCTTCGTCTTTTTCGTAGAGGACGTTGTTTGATTTAATCATATCATCAACACAGCCACTCTTGGAGATTTCTTTGGATCTGAATTGGGCTTGGGAGCTGAGATTCTTTCCGTCGTTGTTACCGAGATGGTTGTAGCTGACAATGGAGATTGGCTTGATACCGGCTCCAATGAGGAAATCAGTCAAGACGGTTTTGAACTTGGTTTGGCCGGATTTGAAGTCGTCACCGACAACAAACACTCCCTTCTTGGTGGCGAGCTCGAGGAGACCGTCAACCAAGGTGTTTTGAGGGCTTCCGTTGATGAAGCTGACACCTTCAAGGACGCAAGCAGTGGCGTAGACAGTTGAAGGGGAGATTTCAGGATGGCTGTTCTTAATGGCGTTGAGGAGGTTCTCAGCGGTGTCGTGAACTCCTGGAGTAACTTCACAGTTTCTTTCAGTGTTGGCAGTCCAGAGGACAAGGACTTTGTCAAGACCGTTGGCCTTCTTGAAGTCGTTGATGTCCTTTCTGATTTGGTTCAAGTGCTTTTCCTTGTCGTCGCCTTCAAGGATGTGGTCAGCTCTTGTTTCTTGGTTGGCAGCGATGAAATCCTTGTAGTAGATGGCTGGAAGAGGAACGATCTCTTTCATGTAAGGGGCGAGGTTGTTCTGGAGGTCGTAGTCAAGGACTTGGGCTCTTCTCATGGCATCAGCGAGGTTAACCTTGCTGATATCCCAGCCGCTGACGACCAACTCCTCTGGGTTGACAAGAGGGAGGACGTCCTTCAATGGAGCAAAGACTTCTTGGCTGCCGTTGAAGCCGATCTTGGTGACTGAGGCTTGGGTGATTGAGCCGTAGAAATTTGGCTTGTGGGTTCCCAACTTGGTGTTCCAGGTGATTTTGTGCTTGTTAGCGAGGATACCAGCAACAACGGTGGTTCCGTTGTTTCCGCCGAGACCGACAAGCATGATACCAGTCTTTGGAACTTTAGTCTCAGTCTTAAAAACGTATTTGTTTCTGTTGAGCTTGACCTCTGAGGTGCCATCAGCGGCAGTCTGAACGTCGCAGTATGAGTATTCGTATTCGGAAACGAGGGTTTCGCCTTCGAGTTTAGCGAATGGTCCTTTGTATTTTAAAGTTGGAGCTTGCATTTTTGTTTTGGAGTGCTGAGTCTGAGTTATTTGTGTTTTAACGATTTTAATTTTGAATTGATTTACCTTAGCAAAAACGGTGTATTTAAAGTGGTTAAGAAGCTAATTTTGCTCGAATTGACGTGTGAATTTTAGATCCAGATTTTTTTTGCGGGGCAGTGCTCACACGTGTGTTTTAGCCCAAATATAGATTTTCTGAGAGTTCAAGTTGTGTAGATCATTTTTGATGTAACTTTGAGCACAAGATCGTGCCATTCAAGATATCAAATTTCTCAATATTTTTTCGATTTCAATTTTTCTCCATCAGACGGCTGTTTCCAGCCTCTGGAAGGTATATCAGTTAATAATGAGCTTGAATATCCAAGAAATGTTGGTTTTTTAGGGCCTATTGGCGTCTACAAAGGATAAATAAGAATGCGAAAAACTCGTTTTCGATGTCACTTGCCCAAAAATCTTAACGGATTCAGCCGGTGAGAAATAAATTTACGAAGGTCATGAACCCTCTGATCCAACGGAAGCTGATCTTTGCCAAAAATGAAGATAGAAAGGCGATTTATCGATCAGCATGGAAGGAAAATCAACACAATATGAGGGGTATCAAAATGGAATTGAAAAAAATGAAAGCAATGCATTTTCGAGAATCCTAATTTTACCATGACTATTCAGTATCAAAACGGGCATCCCAAGCAGATGAAAAGAAATTATCATGATATTCCTCATTATAATAAGAGAGAGAAGTCCTCTATGGATAACCGTATGGATTTGGTAGCCAAAAAAAACCAAAAGTTGACTATTTTGTTAAATTTTGGAATTCGAATTGGAGATTTTTTCTTCTCGAATTCCAAGCAAGCAAAAAAAAAGAAAAACGGATTAGGGGTCTGTATGTTCAAGGTATCTTAGCACAGGAAATCAAGGTTTTGTCCAATAACTCTCTCTTCATCGCTATTAGATGGTTGCCAATTTCGGTTTTTCATAGGATATTTTAGCAAAAGGAACAAAATGGAACAGGAATACGTTTATTTGAACATAATTGTACTGGAATCTATCAAAAAAAGCAAAGAATGTCTTTGTTTACGTACTAATTACTGTAATTACGGAATGAAAAATGGGTATTTTGTGAAGAAATCTTATCAATATTGATTAATTACTAACTATTATGTAGAGCAGGCAGGTAGGTCCATAGAGTTTGCATAGAAAAGCCTCCCTCTAAAACTACTTGGAGTGAGCAAATTCTAAGAAATGGGTTCTTGAATTTAACTCTCTTAAATCGTTTGAATAGCAAAAGAGGCGGTTATTAACTTAGGAGTGATTCGTACTTTAATTAACCCTGCTTTCGAAGAAGAAGAGATATATGAAAAATATGTGCTCTGTAGGGATTCATCCCTCGGTGTCCATTAGACGCCTGTTGAGTTGAGTTATTCAGGAATTAGGCTATTGTAAGCGATAAAAATTCATTCTGTAAGCAAGGATCTATAGGTTTTTTCTTATATATATATTGTCGATCAGTCTTCTCAAAACCAAGTTGCTACTGGTTAAATACTCTAAAAGAACCCACTTTCTAATTTATTCGAAGATTCAAGGTGAAGCCCTGAGATGACGCCTCAGAGAATTCAAAAGTAAATGAAAATTCGTTCAGTTTTCCCTGAATTTTCGGGAGATATGAGGGACTTAAGCCTGGAGTTGATTCATTGCAGGTTTTAGAAGACGTCAACAAATTAATTCCATTTCTATTCCAAAATGCAAAGATCTGGAACAGTTTAGACTTACTAATACACTCAGAGCAGATCCCTTCATGCTTATCTGGGCTACTTGCAGGTATCGAACGTTAGATAGCTGACTTTGCAAGGTGAGTCGGTCAGGGTTAGGAGTAGATCGCCATTATTAGCGTACGAAAGTGCAACTGGAATCCCAATAACTTATTAAACAAATTAAAATCCTTAACTCGAATCTACCCGCTTTGAAAGGAAAAATATCCTCTTGAAAAGATAAAAGACCAGATTGCCTGTCCTGTAGTGACTTTAGTATCCTAATGAGAGTTTAGTGAAGAATTTTGGAAACTCATTCAGGTATAATTGATTGAGATGCCAATTTTGAATGAGCACTTGAACTGTTCCTTTTGATCGCCACTTTTTGCCTCTGATTTCGCTATTGAAAAAAGGCGTCCTATTTCACAATGAACTTGCTTAGGTCAAATCTCACAAACTTTAATAGAAAATCGAACATATAATAATTTTCTCAGGTATGAGGGTTGTGCTTGAGTTAAAAATTTTGAAATAGAACAAAGAGAATCCAATGAATAGTTTGCCTATTTCAGCTGAAATTGGTCTAGAGACTTCTTTTGTTGATGATATACAAAATTTTGTTTCAATATCTTCTTGCCAATTTCAATTGGTGCAACTACTCTCAAGCCATTTGAAATAGAATATCTCATCTTCATTAAGCTAAATATAGCAAGGCGACAGAGTTGCTTTTCTAAGAATCTGTGTGATAATACTTTCTAAGTGAAAAACAAAATAAACATATTTCTCCACTTCTTTTCCGTCCTTAGTCGACTCTATTTGATTTCAAGGGCCTAACCTCACCTTGCAGCCAATTATCATACAGTTCCTATCTAAATTGTTCTTAGTTGTGGTATTTTTTTTCTTCTCGCTGATGTTCTGCTATTATAGAGCTTTTCCCTTGTTTCTTCAAAAATATCGTCAAATTATAAAAAATATTCGAGCTCTAAGCAATTATAAAGACCAGATGTTCACACTCTTTCATAAATATACGAATAGATCTGTATTGCAGAGAATTGTCTCTCAATGAAGTGTAAAAAGAGAGAATTTAAGGTTTCATTCAGATACATAGTAACATCTCAGCATCGTGTTTGCTCTCTCATCCGATTTCATGAGGCTTACGAGGAAAATCTTCACTTTATCACAGGTGGGTATTAAAATAGATTCATAATAAAATTGATTCTCAAATACTAACTTGAGAGTAAGTTATCCTCTTTAATTTTGCAAGCTAAAACAGATTTTTGGTTCCTAATTAATCTCATTTACATATTAATTTTAGAAATTTGAAGATGCCTTGTTTCTTTAATACTTTCCAAAAAGGAGCCATTACGGCTTTCTATCTATGGATATTTATGTTTGTAGCTCTCTTCTTCGCATCCAAGAGTATGCAAGTCTACATAAAGTACAATCCAGAATGCAGTCACAACGGAGACGGATCTATTACAGACCCATTTTGCTCGATCGATGATGCATTAAATCAATTTAGCAGTCTTCCCTCAGGCGACACAAGTTTCACTATTTCATTCCAGCCTCCAAGCACAAGCCCCAATGATGATCCCTTCTACAACAGATTCAATCTAAGTAATACTCTGCTCTCTGGCTCAAATGCGTCACTATTCTTTGAATACACCAGCGCAACCACTCTGAATGGTCTGGATGATTGTAGCGCCATTCCAGCTATTATCTTTGATTTAATCGGTGCTGATGGTGCTGTTCAGTACAGCTTCAGTGATTTCTATCAAATCGGTTTTAAAAACATCAACCTCGTCGTGAAACGAACAACGATCTTGGATAATGGAGTCTCTTACACTTGCCTTCCTTTTCAAAATGCTGTTAATTTTGGATCATTATCCAAATGGACAATTGAAGACAGCTGCCTTTCTGGAGAGGAAATCATTTACAGTGGAACCGTTGCAAATCTTGGCGCCTCTTTGAATATAGACACCTCCAACAGTTTAAGCTCGAGAGGTATCCAGCTTACAGGGATCGATTCATTGACGATAGCCTCCTTGCTCATAAACGGTTCGGTTTGCTCAGGCTTTGAAGCTAAATTTGTCACGGATGCAACAGTCACAGGTCTCGAGATATTTTTGCCTCAATATCCCGATGACACTCACAATTTCTTTACTTACGTGCTTGCGCCAATGCTCTCCTTCCGATCTTCCCAAGAGGGAACTACCAGTTTCCAGCTAACAGGATCGACAATAGCAGGAGTTTCAAGCAGCCTATATTACTATCTACCCGCTGTTCTCGAAATATTCAACGTTTCGGAAGTGAGTCTTTCAACTCTGACTATGGAAGGAAACCCCCTAATTCAAAATTCAGGAAATGTCTTTTCAATTGCGAATATCATTAACTTGACTCTTTCTGAGTGGAGTTTCGAAAGCGTCGTCCTCAACACGACAACAGGGTTCCAAACAGAGTTTATCATGTGCAATCTCGAGAATATCACAAATTTGACACTTCAAAATTTCAATCTGGACTTCATGGAGATTCAATGGCAAACATCGATCTCTTTGATCGATAATGAAATTTACGGCACTGCTTATGTGAGATTTTACTTCTGTTACATTTCGATTACAGATGCAATCTCATCAGGAGTTGTCAATATCACCGGATTCAGCCTCAGCGGCGCAACGATCAAATCAAATCGAGATTATTTCAAGCTTTTTGAGATTACGACAGCTACACAAGCAAGCGACAACCCTATACTGTTATTATCAGTTACCAATCTCACAATTGACCAATCAAGCCTGATCGGCTGTACGATTTTCGAGTATAAGCCTCAAATACAGTATGACATCGACCCATTCAATGTGTATGATGGGCAGAGAACGCACACTTTCGATAGTGTGACTACCTCCAATAGTTTGATCAACAATTGCCCTGTCTTCATCTTCACCTTTCTGTTTTCGAGGGCGTTTCCGACTCACATCGAGCCAGAAAAACTCAAATTTACTAATCTTGCTGTCACCAACAACTCGATGTTGGGAGACTTTGTGATCTCAGAGGACTCATGGCACACGTTTATCTCAAACGATGGCTACTCGCTCAATATTGATACGATGACCATGTCCGATTGCACTCTTAATCAAACATACTTGATACTCGCAAGTCACGGCTACGTTTCCAACTACATTAAATATTCCACTTTCCAAAACAATGTGTATTGGTTAAGCACGCTCCTCGCCGAAAAAGTCTCCGATGATGTATGGGATAGCTACCTCAATTTCGAAAACGGCGAGGAGTTCACCCCCGTCGGCCCAGGGACAGGAGGCGGCGTCAACGGGACACTTCCTCCTGAAAAATCATTGGGCATTAGTCCTAGCAATCCGGCTAACAAAATCAACGTCCTCAGGTTATCAAGGCTTAGTCTTCTTATCTACAGCACGTTTACGAATGAGACTCTTGCAGGAGGGTCCAATTACATCATTCTAACGAACCCGCTGGTTTATATTCTCAATAATAATTTTCAACAGTTTAATATCTCAGATGATTCATTGTTTTTTAAAGCAGGAGACCACATTTTTACTGCGCAGAACATGACCGTGACGAGAACCTTGTGGTCGTGGGGAACCGCAGTGGTGAGTGAAACAGATAGATTCTTATTTACTTTTGAAACCGGAGATGTATTAATAGCCTTAAGTTCCAGGCTAGCCTCTGCGTTTAGCATGTGGGTCAACGATGTCAATTACTGCGATATTTTCCATGAGTACCGATTCGAATATAACACATTCAGCGACTTCCAAATCCAAGCAGCAAATTTGATCCTCATCGAAAATTTCGAAATGGTAACCAGCGGAACTTTGCTGCTCAACAATACATTTGAAAATTTTCAGCTCATTCAACCTACAGGATGCACTCTCATCAAATTTTCTGTTATTTCTCGCGTTGAGGCTTCTCTAAATACATTTAGTAATATCCAAGGTGAGGGAGTTATTTTCTACATTACAGAATTGCGAGGAGAGCGACGAGGAGCCCTCATCGAGAATGTCTTTGATTTATTGAAGAATGTCGGTGTGATTCATGTGGACACACAGTATGTTAATGTGTTCAAAATTAATAAAAATACGATCACTAACTCTGTTCTTACAAGAGCTGCCATTGCTTTTGAGGCTACCACTCTGAACTATGTAATAACCGTGTCTCAAAACACGTTCCAGAATTTGACGTTCCGTAGCAGCGATAAAATTGATCTTCCTGCCAATTTGTTACGTATGAGCATCGCGTCACCACGAATGAATAATAGGCCCGGGACTCCAACAGTAGTTATGATCGAAGGAAATTCAATCTCTTTCATTTCTTCGGAATACACGAGATTTTATTCTGTCGACGCCTCGCTTCTCTCAATCTCTTACAGCACTAGTGCCAGCAGGAGTAACAACATAATGTTTGGTTACAATTCAATTATGAATATAAGTGTTGCTGCTGGGATCCCTCTTGTGAGATTCTATACAAATGGTATTCAATTTGGATCAAACTATTTCAGTAACTTGACTTGCAGCGGTGAACCCGGTGCTATCGTGATTGATACTCCTAAAATAGTCTTGACAGGCAATCAATTTTCTGATATTCGATTGATTGGTAATTCTGAAGCTCTGCTTAGAGTAATTACACATGAGGAAGAAAATGTTGCAACAGCTAGTTTCGATTTGAGCAGTAACGTGTTTACAAATTTCCATGCTGCTAAAGGAAGTGCAATATTAATCACAAATGTTACTATTGCTCTTTACCTTGACTTCAATATGTATGAAGACTGCTATGTAGCTTCCGATGGCGGAGTGGTCCACCTATCTTCTGTAACGTTTGACTATTTCTCGGTGTATGCTAATGTGATAAACTACGCGGGAGGAGATGATCAACCCAAAGGATTGTATGCAAATGTTTTCTTATTTGAAAATGCCCTCCCTCTCGAAGATTCGACTATAGAAACTACGCTTCTGTTGGATTCCATTTCCCTCGGCGATGATGTTAGCGGATGCTTGCTCAGGATTGAAGATTCAAATATTCAATTGGAGTTGAGTTTATCTTCATATCACACCGAGCCAGCTTTTCCATTTTTCATGGCGGTCTACCCCAAGATTCCGTACTTTTCCATAAACACGTGGGGGCCTGTAGGTCCTTTTTATTCCACATATGGTTACACTCCAAATTCTCGCAGAGACTCTGACATCCTATACTCAAATTTCACTCTTATCAAAGGGAGAAATTCACCTCACGTTGAATTTCCACTTGCGAAAATCTCGGTTGCTTACTTAACGATTGAAAAAGTTAATTTCACTCAAGGCTCGATCTTCGAATTCGATTCAATTAGCTTTGAACTCAACCAATGCGTCTTTAGCGACTTGGTACTGAATACGTCAAATACGAACATCTTGAGAGTGATATATTCTGACGAGGTTTCAGTTCAAGGTGCGGTCACCGAAACGACTTTTCAGAATATTATAGCGAAAGGAGATTCATCTAACGCGTTTTATTTAGCTTCCACAGCGTCTTCGACTGTCTCAAGCAGAAGACGGCTGAAGTCGGATGAAAGAAGGAAATTAGAAGCTGATCCTTTTGTAGAAATCTCATTAGCAACATTCTCAAACATTTCAAGTGAAAGAGGTCCCGCCTTGCTGATTGGAAGCACTGCGGCAGCAGCAGTGACAGTATCAGTCACGAACTCGACATTTCAAAGCCTCAGCGCCTCAGACAGAGGAGGCGCTATCTGGCTGAACACCACATCCCTAAGTCTCTATAGCTCTATGTTTGATGGCACAAAGGCAGTCTTTGGTGGAAACTACATATATGTGGAAAATGAACCGAATGTAGTAATATCTAACTGTTATACAGGCAGTGGAAGCCAAATAAGTCTCTCTGATGTCTCATTCGGACCCTCGACACTCCACTTTTCTACCAATACCGAAAGTTCTCCAATTGTTTACGAAGCACTGGAGAAAAACAGCAGTACATTAGTTTCTAACACCAATTTCCTTCGTCGCGTCCTACAAACAACTTCGAATGATACCTACTACTCGTTCTTGCTTAGAAATGTCACATCGCACACGCTAGGAGGCATCGCAATGAGCGTGAGCTTAGCATCTCAAACCCAAAACAGCCGTCAAAGCGTATTTGATGAAACGCCCGGAATTCTGAAATTTTACTTCTACTTAACTCCAAATCAAGATCCTGTGAGGTATACCATTAATAACTGTTCTGCAGGAGTTTGCACTGTGAATGACCAAGCGATTTCACTTTCCGGGAAACCAGGAGAGATAAAAAGCGCGAATATGGTCTACCAATCAGAGAGATTCACCGTGAGCACGTGGTTCCTAATAGAGTTCAGAAACTGCACGAAAGGAGAAATTTATAGTACTGAGACGCAAAAATGTATATTTTGCAATGAAGGACTTTACGCTTTGAACGGGTCCTGTTTGTCGTGTCCCAACGGTGCCATCTGCCGCAAAGGAGTGATACAGAACGTTTGGAGCGGATACTGGAGAAACAGTACAGATTCACTCATAGTGCTTCCTTGCAATGATACAACTGATAACCGATGCCTTGGTGAGAACACCTGCTCCGAAGGGTTTACTGGCATCCTCTGCAAGCAATGCGACGTGGAAAACGGCTTCTTGACAAAGGCTGGTGATGGGTTCAGATGCAACTTGTGTCCGGATTACAGTCTTTTGGTTGTGAGAGGTTTCTTTTATTTTGTCATCAACATTGTCCTCCAAGTGTTTTCCTTCAGAGTTTACTTGAAGGAAAATGAAAAATTATATAATAATGGTTTCAACAACGATAGAAACAGTGCAGGACCCTTCATTCGTTTGCTAACAACTGTAACCCAGTTGATTACGATCATCATGTCGCTTAACCTGGACCTTTACCAATACTTTGAATTCGAAAACGCGGCTGGTTCGCAATACCAAACCGTTTTCTTCACGCTCAGCTGCTTGATCCTCAAATCAGGAAGACCAGTAGAAGATATCATGAAGATCGAGTCTTTCCTCGTGATCCTTTCTCCTGCTGCCAAATTCTTCATAGTGATGCTGGTTGTCCTCATCCGCTACATATTTAACAAAAAAAGAAACGCCTCTGTTTTCAAAAAGTGGTTACTATTTATGACAGTTGGTATGATTATCTCTGAACATGCTAATATCATTGGTGTGATGATAAGATATCTCTCTTGTTCTAGTTTAGATTCCTACAGCGGACAGACCTGGATGGTGGGCAACAGGAATGTCCAGTGCGGAACAGAAGATTATAACCGGTTTAGGAATGTCACTATCCTTCCAGGGTTAATGGCCTGGGCCGTGCTACTGCCTGCAGTGATCTTTTATATCCTCTGGAAAAACAGAAAAAAACTAAGGTCGCATAAGCTGATCATCTTAGGCGCAGGTATGTTCTACCGGGACTTCAAAAATGAGAGGTTCTATTGGGGAGTGGTGATGATGTTCCTAAAATCATTGATTTATATGGCCAACTCTCTCCTTTTCGCTGATACGGCCTTCCAAGGACTAACTCTCGTGGTAATTTTCTATCTTTATTTCTTGTTGCTGAATCAAGGGGATCCTTACGTTCAAGGAGGAATATTCAAAATTGAAAGATGGTCGATTAAGGTGTATTTGTTTACTCTGTTCTTGCTAGTGTACACACTGCAGACCCCAACTTGGGTGCAGATCATCTGTTTGGTCTTGATTTCGATATCGAACGTAATTTTGGTTGGAGCACTGCTTTTGAACATCATTGGGGTCTATAAACAGAAGCTAAAGCCTATAATCGCGAAAATTAAGGCGAAGATTAGAGCGAAGAGAAATTTAGTACTTGATACAATTACGATAGAGTCCGGGAGAGAAGTGTGTAAACCTCCTGAGGGTGAAGTGATGACGCCGAGGACGCTAATTACTGTTGAAGAGGGGACCTCTTTTCCGACGAAACAGGATGAAAATCTGAAGCTTGGAGAGAATCCAGGACATCGTCGTGGAGTTCCTATAAAGGAAACTGTTAAAGAAATTGGGTCACCTCAGGAAATGAAGAGCGTTGAAATAGAGAAGCTAGAATCAGAGCAAATGTCACCCAGGGATGAAGGAATGGAGATAGAAAAAGGAGAACTTCCAGAAGACGGCGAGTTACATGCGGAAGAACAAGAAGAGTCTCCAGCTGAAATTGATGAAAAGAAATCGCAGATAATGCAATATGAGGAGCAGGCTTCCCATATAACTAGTGAGAAAGACAAAGCTGATGAAAATCAGTTCAGTCGATCCCTTGGAGAGGGCTCGAAACGTGGAAATGAGAGTATCTCTGGTGGCAATAATGATAGGAGTTTGGATGACCATGAAAGCCATTGTCAGAACTATGATGAGACTTCCCAAAAAGATGCAGAGAAATCAGAGATTGAATGTGCAGACCTGTCTTCGCTTTATATTCCTAATCCTGAAGATACTCTCAAGTATGAGGGATCAATCAAGCATGAGGAATCTTACAGAAATGATGTCAATGCGTCATCAGAAAATTACGGTGAATGCTGATATTCTGCTTATTATTACTTCATCTGAATAGCAAATTAATTGTGAAGGAGAATGCAGAAGGGGTAAAAGGATATATAAGTTTAATATTTTATTACACTTTCAAGAGAGCTCTGATTGTGTGTGGTGAGTATCTCCAAATCTATAATATAATCTGATCTATTTATCGAAATAATGACATTGATATTGAATTGTAAAGCATTATCTCCAAAAGAAGATACAGATAATATGATAAACTATTTGAATATGTGGCCTTCAATCCCTAGTTATGATATTCCGAACCATTGACCCTAAGCAATCTTTCATTTCATCATTTTGCATTTTAGACTTCAAGGAAATCGTTTAAATGATCGTTCTGCTCAAACAATTGGCATACTATTGCCCTCGTTTACAAAATTAATAAATTTCTTAATAAGAAAAAACCCTGACTACAGATGTTTAATCGTATCAGTTAAAGTTAGGAGCTTTATATAGGATACCATGCTAATATTTCAAGAAAACAGTTCATTCTTTATGTCTGACTGGCAAGAAACCTTCTGTTTCGGACTCTGTTGTTTTTCTGGAACAGAAATTGTTCAATTTTTCAATTTTTTCATTTTTATTTTGTGGTCATAATTATAGAGTTCGAGAAAATTGTCTTACATCGCTACTTTATTAAATCTTCTGGAAATTGCACTAAGGGCAAGATACCCTGCGCTTTGTTACTTAAAAAGGAAATATTGCTCAGAAACTCTTATTCCTATGAGAAAAAAAAACGATATTCAACCAACGAAAGAGTTGAAACACTTGTCTCAATCAATCAATAAAAAATACATGAAAATTTATAAACCGGAATCTTCTGTGATAGATAAGCAGAGTCTTTATTCAGTCAAGGGAGAAGATCACGTGAACGAAGCAAGAATCGAAAAAGCGGCTCAAGACTGACTACTTTCGCTAACAAGACATTGACCTCTTACGAAAGAAACAGAACCAACACCCAGGTCAGAATAAACAAGTATAACTTTGAGTTAAATTCATAAAGAAAGCAGGAATTAATGAATATCAGGAACATGTAAAAGAGCATAATACACACACGAATTTTGACAATCTAACTGCCAATCCATCAAAGAACGTTGAAACATTTTCTTCGCCCACAGAGAAGTCACATCGAGGGTGGCGCGCATTTGAAACTATTTTTTTTATGCCCAGAAAGGTAAACGGGCTGTAGCCGGTGTTAGCATTTGATAAATTGTTCCCGAGCTCCTAAATCTCAGGTGTTCAATCTTGATGAAATATGAAACTACTTCATTATTGATATGGTTGCTTGGCCAAATTGAAAGATCTCACCGACATAGTTAAACTGCCTTCGATGCTGAATTTATCATCGAAACTCTTCAGAATCTGCAAGATAATGGCATTTTGTAAGTGTTCTTAATAGATCATATAGCTCGTATTCCATTCAAATAAAAAATTTTTTCCCGTTAAATTTAAAGTGCTTTCTGCAATTAGATAACCAACCTAAAAATTCTTTTTAACCTACGTGCAAAGCAGATTAATTTATTAACGAGAGAAGATGTATTGCCATCAAGGTAAACCGGAACAGAAAATTTCACAAGCGTAGGCCTTAGGTAAACTCATTGTAGAGAAGGACATTGAGTAGCGATAGTGTTCCAGTCGAAAAAAATGATTGTTACCGTGAAAATTATGAGGATTTTCTGACTGGGACTTCCGGTCAACAAAATCGATAAATCTGAACAAATTTCAATGTTAATAGAGTTGCTTAAGGTCTTTCAGTACGAGCTACATCACACCAAAGCAAAAATTAAAAAAAAAAAGCATTGTACATCTTTTTCACATCTTTTCCATTGTGGCTGCTCAGTTATAAACTCTATAATTGGAAGTAGAAAAGCTAATGGTGTTGATTTTGGGAAGCAGAGTATAACACTCCCCAATCAACGACCTTTCGAAGCAGGAAGAAGCAATTCCAATTCAAACGAAAAAAGCTTCTGTCAGAGGGTTTAAACTTCCAGAGTGTTGTATGCAATGGGTCGTAGAGTGATTATTTGGTCAGCCCACCGTGGCTTTGACTAGCATTAAAACTAATGACTGACGGATTCCAGCTATCCAGTTGAGAAGGTACTAAAAAGAATTTCACATTCAAAGAACAAAATTTTGAAAATTCTGCCTGATTATAAACTAAATGAAAGGAGATCATTTACTCAAAATAATTCATTTAATCGAATTTTTAAATTATTATCTGGAAGTCTTGAATTTAATTCTCATCATACAACTTCTAATTTTTTGATAGAAGTAAAATAAATTTCAAACGCACAAAGCAGCAATTTCTGATGCAAGGAAGATTTTTTCTCTCTCTCGTTCTGCTGTTATTGCTCAACTTATCGCTTTCGATAAAACGAGAAATCCTTGTAAGCCCTTACGATCCT
>ENA-UOUE01000130-UOUE01000130.1-compost-metagenome-genome-assembly--contig:-NODE-130-length-58374-cov-10.063674_pt1 | contig 58374 bp, 42 predicted proteins | sample MGYA00238146_ERZ747223 | MGnify/ENA primary metagenome ERZ747223 (study PRJEB28781, sample SAMN06268865) | compost metagenome | isolation source: single cell | place: USA: California, Emeryville, Joint... | reverse complement strand
GCTTGGACCAATCTGCCGAGCTTGGTGACTGGGTGCCATTCTTCAACTTGTGGGCCACCCTTTCTTGGGCCTCCCTTGCCGCCTCTGGCACCGCCGAAACCTTGAAATGGAAATTAGGATTCCGTGAGATTGGATTAATGTTGCTTACCTCTTCTTTGTCTGTCGCCACCAGCACCGCCAGCGCCTCCGAGTGGTCCTGAGGTACCAGCACCTTTCTTTTCACCTGTAGCTCCTCTTTCTGCCATTATGAATCCTGTTCTTAGATTTTATTAAAAAACTTTAATCACTTTTGGATTTATCAAGTGCTTATATAAAATTCGGAGAATAATTTATTTAAACAGTTAGTAATTTGAAAGTGCTTGTGACATCTGACACAAAATCATGGAAGAACAACAGCCATTTGGTATGATAAGCTGCCTGGAGCCCATAGCCTAATCAAAGTATATAGCCCTGAAATATTTTACGAACCAGAAGATCAACATCCGACAGATAGAAAACGTTAATATTCGAGCGATATTGCAGGTATTACCAGTTTTTTGTTTCTTTAGTTGATAAATTTAACAGGGTCGGATCAAAGACCTGTTAGACGTGCTTAATGATGTTGCTTTTGTGGATGTCGAGCAGGATGGTATCGATTATTCCCTTTCAGATTGAGATTCTATTTCATTATTTGAAAAGAATTTATAAGGTCGACTCCTGAAGCCTATAAATTATATAAATTGAGTCAATTTGGCATCCAGTACATGCTCCATACCGTCGCCCAGATGAAAGATAATATATTTCTACTGAATGACTACCTCCAGATCCAAGAAGCAAAATATCAGAAACTCGACGAACTGATCCATTCGCAAGTAACGCTCAAAATTCGTTTATCAAAGAAGCTAATATGTGCTGCTTTTCCGGGAATAGAAACATAAAATCAGCGAGTTGAAAAATAAGAAGCGAATGCTTGAGGAACATGAAATTCATTACAGAAACTTGATTAAAACGCTTAAGATAGAAAAGACCGCAGCTCAGATAGTTTCCGAAGAACTCAGGTAACTTCAATGCCTCCGCAACTATATTTCAACAATACAAATTTCTCAGACTCGATGTGAATGAAGGTCATTTCGACGAAGAAAATAATCCTACTCGCAAGAACGGACAGTCCAAAAAACTCAGATTTGACCATGTGCCAAGAACAGATAACTATGTGAGAGAGAGCCATGAACGCGAATCCGAGGAGAGATGGGACGCTGGACGATTCAACGAAACGAAAAAAATCCAACCAACCACTAAGCAATTCGAACCTCCCAAATCTGACACGGCCAGATTCGAAGATAGTGGTGTGACTCGAAAGGAGAGCTTAGAAGAGATGAAAGCTAAATATGAAGCAATGAGTCAGCAAGAGAAAGATCATCTGCGAAAAGTTTTGTATGAGGGTGCTCTGAATAAGCCTACAAATATTTCGAATTTGATGGAGAACACGAGTCAAGTCAATCCAAGTCAAATGAATCCAAGCCAAGCCAACCCAGGCCAGGTGCGTCAGACAGACCTCACTGAAAGCCAATTGTCGTTCAATGTTTCGTCGGCGTTCCAGGATAATATCAGCAATATCCAGGGCCCTCAGACGCAAAATCCTTCTACTTCGAAAAATCCTTCGGGAGAGGTTTCTCAAAGTGTACTGAAGAAATCTAGACCTTCGATAAATGAAGATGATGAGTATTATGAAGACGATTTTGAGCTCTCAGCGTCGAATATTGAAGTTTCGAAGAAGCTGAGAGAATCGCAAGAGGACAAAAAGAAAAAGGGTGAGGAAGAATCTCTTGAAGACAACAAATCGTTTAGCGCCAATTACCTCAAGGATATTGACCAAATACTTAAGGCAAACCGACCAACGATTGATGTAAACGTTCCCAATACCCGCAATGTTTGAAAGCACAGACCCCTATTACTTGAAAAAATTTTATGAGCTCATAATGAATACAGATTTTGCGAATATACCTAATGACATGATTGACTCATTTATTGATCCATACTGACTCTTTTTGATTAACCTATATTCTGCAATTAATAAACTATGCGATTAGAACCAAAATAATCAAATAAAAAGCTGCCAGTTCAGTCGGAAGGTCTCGTTTTTCTCCTATCTCAAATAAGATTTATTTTTGCAAAATTTACAACTGAAATATCGGGCAGTTTATATAGCAGACTAAAAGACTAATATTTTGGTATTTTGAATTTCTACCAAAGTTCATAGGCTTTTCAAAAACGGATATCAATTGCAATACAACCAAACAAAACTAAACATGAATTATCATAAATGACTCTCAGATGCTGATACATATATGCAAAATGGAAGTAAATTTGAGCTATGAAATTTTATACAATCAATTCTACTGAAGAGTCCTAAAATGCAGTAATAAATCACCCTATAAATCTAATCTTCGTGTCGTTATAAAAATTTGAATTCATTCCCATTATTCTTTATCCACTGAGAGCTTCTGTCACGAGTTTCAACTTGTTTGCCGGAACAGACTCGAAGATAGATTTATCCAAAATTGAGTGGAGATTTTTTAAGAGCTTTTGAAGCGGAACTTTAACTTCTGACTTGCTTTGATCTAATAATTTAATAATAGCCGGCATAAGCGTCCTTGTCACCAGTGAAGGATACTTATTTCCGAGTACACTAGAAATATCTAAAAACGCAATAGTGTAGGTTAAGTAACAATTCTCCCGTTGAAAAAAAAATACCTATAAGTTTTGTGATGATACCGGACTTCACCTTTATGTTAGAAAAAACGAGGCAATTTGCAATGGAAGGAAGCACTGCATTCATATCGAGAACTTCCATGAATTGCATCCAGAGCGTTTCTGCAGCGTTTCTAATACTCACTGTGGTTGAAGCGAATAGTCCAGCGATGTTAGGAATTATATTCGGAGAGTTTTTTTCTAACGCAGTCTATATTTATACCAAATAAGTATTTTTTCAGCAGCAACAGACTAGACGTTTACCTTAAGAAGCGGCGTGATATCTGTTAAGGAGGTTATTGCCTGAAGCGACACCTTTGCATTGCTGTCTGTGGCCAATTTAACAAAGCAGTCGATGAATTTCAGCAAATGCTTCGATTTTAGTAATTTTTCAGAATGTCTATTCGCAAACTCTGTCAATGAGCCAACTGCTTCGAGCCTCGATTTCCAATCTAGACAGAATAGATGTAAGCACTGCCAAACAGTCCTCTAAGCATATGATTTACCATTGTTTTCAGCCTCCGTGAAAAAATTCGGCAAAAGGTCAAATTCAGCGCCTTCTTTTATAAAACTCAATTTATTTGAAGATTTCAACCGGCGCTTGTCTACCGGAGAGGATTGTCTCTGTTTGTTTAGCGGCGATTTATCTCTCTTCTCTTCGGGAAAATCTTCATCTTTCATTGAATTTTTGCTAATATATGGAGACTTTCTGGTGGTTGCATGAGAAATCTGTGACTGAGTTTGCGTAATCAACAAGGAAGCATTCGCTCCGGGTCCTGAAAAATCTTTGTCTAGGTTTCCCATGACTTTTGCGCAATCATTCTGATTCATAGTTCTCTGCAAGATTCTCTCAATGTCTCCCTTGCTCATCGCAGACTCAAGCAGCTTTCCAAATAATCTCCTAGCTGCAGTTCGTACTTCTAGAGCGCTGTCTAACATGTAATTTGCAAGCGTAGTGACCACCTTATCGTAGTCGCGGATAGATGAGAATTTCGCTCCATTCCTCTCGATAATGGCCTCAAAACAATAGCAGATATTGCATTTCGTGGAGATTGCTTTCGCATTGCTGATGTTTAATAAAGTTGGGATGATTCTGAATTCAGAGCAGTTCTGACAGACTGCGAGTAAGCATTTCCTCACCTCTTCAACGATGAAAACGTTAGAATCCGAGCCTTTTTTGATTAATTTCATAATAAGCGGCTCTACTTCAGAATCTAGTAGCTTTTTGAGTTCAGCGCACATCTCTGCAATTGTGAGCATTGCGTTTTTTGAGAGGTTCGACCGTAATGATTCGATCAATTTCAATACCTAGGTTATTAAGTTCGGAATAAGTCTAAAAGCAAAATGAAATCACCTCGTCAGTCATAGTTTTTATTGATGAGTTAAAGAACGAGGAAAACTCATCCTTATGGTATTTAATAACTCTTCTGAAAGTATTCATTGCCTCAAATTGCTTCGCCCAGTCATCCGCTGGAAAGATAAATTATATGATTCTCATATTTCGAGAGGCAGAAGAAGTGTTACTTTTTATGTCTTGCAGAGCCTGGCGAAAAATGACTTCAGCTTTCCCCTCGAGAGGAGTTAACTCATCCTCGTTAAGATAGTTTTTCTTCTTATAGTCGAGTCCGAAGCTCACTGAATCATAATTTGTTGGCGCAGATTGGGTCGATGTAGGCTTCAGATTGTTCTTAACGCTGGCAATCTAGAGTTGATAACCATTAGTGACTTCCAAAGCAAAACACAAAAAAAACCTTCCGCTTTGGGTACCGAGCTCTAAAAGCATTGTTATCTGACGTTTGAACTCTGTCTTTTCCTTTCCTCTCCTCATCTTCATCCAACGATTCATCTTTGTCCTTCGGTAAAAGAGTTCATTACCAATCAACCAACCAACCGGGTACAAGTTTACTGTAATCTCAAAGTTGATATAGGGTTGCGTAACGACCTTCCGGGCGTTCTTCTCATCATCAAGCTCATTACGAATCAGAGATCGAATCTTCAGCGGCGGACTATCATCGTTGTTTTTCCTGTTTGCCGCTAGTGGCCTAGTGGGCTGAACGTCTCTCTTCTTCAAGGCCATTGGCCGATGCTTTAACACTGGGCTTTTATTTTGCGTTGGTTCCGCCACACCTTTTTTAATTGCCTTGCTTTGAACGCTCGGGCTTCCAACATCAAACACACTAAAATTCAATTGATGTTAATAGCTGGTGTAAACAATTGGAAATTACTCTTTGCGTCCAAGGGTCTCGAACTGGGAGTATAGTGTGATATTATCAGAATTGAATTCTCCCTCTCCTTCAAAGTGATTAGGAGAAAATTCCTCGATGTTTTTCGAAACGGAATATTCAAGGAACATTTCTTTGTTCTTTGAAAGTCTTTGATGAGCGATTTTATTTCTAAGGCTTCTGGTTTGTTCTCTGGCTTTCACGGCTTCGTTTTCGTCAACCGCGCTGAAGACTCTTCCTTTTTCATTTTGTAAGAAAGCCGATTGCAAAGGGGCCTCATTTGCTGATCGAATACGTTGGTATTCAAGCGGAATGCGAGGAAAATTAGTTCGAGTTGACTCGATTGAATAGATGCTCGAGCCAATTTGCATGTTTTTCGACCTTGAGCTCGAAGCTGTGCTAAGCTCGAAGATGTTTCCTTGTTTTTTCAAAGGAGGAGTAGCTACGACATCATAGCTTGAATTTTTCGACTGAACTGGTTTTTCAGATCCACGCGATCGATTCGGATGAAAATCTGGGTATTTTGGATTGCTTTTGTTCATAACTGCAGCTTTATTCAATTGTGTCTCATAATTTCCGAATTTCTCCGCTGCACCACCTCGAATTGACGCCGATAGATATCCTTGGTTGTACCCACGTTTGAATTGGATCGGACTCTGAGATTTCTTCAAACGGTATATAGCATTAGATCTCTGAATATGTGAATATTTGTTGTTACTTGTATCCCATAGCTGTCAACAGGTGGCGGCCTTGAAAACTTATGGCTAATGAAGAGACGGTGTAAATAAAATGTCAGCATCAGTAGTCAGATACTTTGTTTTCAGGGCCGGAGATGTGTCAAATTCGATAGTGTCATGTCCTCCTTCTCTGTTGTTATTATAACCGTTATTTCCAGTCACCTAGTCATATATTCGAATTAACAAATTAAAGTAATTAAGGGAATGTGATACGCCTGATCTTTGATACGAAGAACTTCCTAATCGATTGCTTTCACGTGAAGCGGCTCTATAATCTTTAAAGAGTTATTAATAAAGGTTTGGACTCGCGTCTCACTAGTAGTTGTTTGATCGAATTTTATGAATGAAGAATTGTTCGTTTTGTTTCCGATTGGAGATGCATAGGTATTAACTTCTTCGTCTATTTCAGGCATATTTAATTACCCCATGAAAGAAATAAATTAAGTACCCAAATATTCAAGAGAATTGAAATAAGTCCCGTCAATTTTTCTTTGAACTATTTGCAAGACGCTCGATTCGACAGTATTATTGATGAGATTGTGCAGCTGACGATCTTTCGTCCAGCTCTTCAAGGCCACAACGAGTGTGTCAATAGCGGTCGACTTCACCTATGGTGAAAATTTTAAACCAACGGGCTCATTGTTAAAATTAAACCTTAGGTTTCGAGTCATCAAGAAGCGGAAACACATTTAACAGCACTTTTTCGATCTCAATAAATTCCAACTGGGACGCGCAGTCGTAAATATAAGTTTGAAGAAGCATCAAACATTCTTCGCGCACATGCCAATTCAAATCTTTTAACCCAACAGCTATTGCTTTCAATAAAATCGATGAATCACCCTTCTAAGCATTTTCTAAACAAAGTGATTCATTTTTTTGCTACCTTAATGACCAGTTGAAGGTTTTGGAAGGCTGCTTGCCTAATCGCAATCTTACTATCGCCGAGTTTCTGAATGTGCGACTCCACCAACATCGACGTAAACGAGAAAATATGCTGTTCTTGTGCCAATGTAAAAATTCTTTTGATAATTCCCAAAGCCGTCAAGCAGGTCTTAAAGTTCAAATCGTTTGCCAATCGAATCATGAGCTTCAAAAATTGATCGAAGTGAGGTAGTATAGAAGTAATATTCTCCAGCTCGTTAACAATCTTCGCGACACCTTCAATAGAAGCCGCTCGAAGCTAAAACAATAAGAATGTTTTCAACTCTTAATTCTTGAAAATACCTTCCAGTCTTCTGCACTATTAAGATCATCTATCAACTGCGAAGGAAATACTCCATAAATTAAGGAATTCATGCTTTCTTGTCCAACCTTTAAAGGATCTGATATATTTTTGAGCTTATATGGAGTAGGTCGCTTCCTCTCAGATTCAGTTGCATTGGAACTTGGTCGCATTCGTGATGTAGTATGATAATTCTCTGCTGCTTGACCAAACACTACACTCTGCCCGACTCTGACGAACATTTCTGGTGGCGTCAGATTCCTATTACCTAACATCTGATCGAACGGAGCATTTGATTTTGGCTGATAACTCGTCGATCGCATGGGACTTGTTACTTGAGTGCCTAAGTTTATTTTGGATAGGTGGTCCTGACTCTTAAAGGACATTTTATTGACGAATAGTTGAAACTGAGAGGGATAAGAATTCTTTAATGTATCCACAACCTATGCAATTAGTTAAGTTTTTCGCAGATCTCTGAATTTACATTCGCAATTGCTCTTCTTGCTGCCTCTAATTCATCATCATATCCAACTACAAGTCGCTCGAATATGGTGTGAAATGCAGAGCAAGAAGTTAAGACTTCTGCTTGTCCGTTCATCAGCTGAGGGATCAGATTAATAATTTTCTCCTTATTTTCAATCTTTGCAAGGAAGAAAGAAGCGTTAGAAGCCAGTATAACTGATTGCAGAGCAAACCTTGGAGGAGTTTAATCCATATTGGTCAATTCCACTAAAAATCAGGTCCCAATCTCCCACTTTCTCCGCAAAAATTGCCAGGATTTTCATGCTCATCTTTTTCTTCACCGGCTAATGACATAACATAACGTTTGAAACACACTATTGACTCAAAACTTACTGTGTTATCAATAAGATAGTCGATTAAACTGCTTAAAACCAGAGCAAAACCCGCTTTCGTAGTTTTTCCATAATTAGCGATTAGCTCTTGAGTGATGCCCAAGCATTGGACGTTATAAGTGAGGTTTTCAACATCCAGGATCTCTTTAAGGTGAGTAAATATTTCAAGTAGATCTTCTGATGAAAAATTCAGTGTTTGGTCTTTTGCTAATGAGAGCAGTTTTTGGAGAGGCTCTGATTTATTTTCCAAAGACTCGTCTGAGAGCTGCTGAAGGATTTGAGAGAGTTCCGTCTTTCCGAGGTCAAGAGCCATTAGATATTAACTTTATCAATAATTTTGTAATAATGTGTTGCTAGTCTGAATAATTGCTGTAGCAACTTAAGAGCTTTTTATGTTCGTGTTCGTTATGCGAAAGAACATTAATAATCGGATCGAAATTTTTTTTCTGCGAAAAATGATTCGGCATGATCTAGAGCACGAAAGTTGATACTTTTAAATTTCCATCTTAGATTGAACTCTCCGAAAAGAGTTTTTGATCATAATGATGAAGCAAATATCGTTGAATAAAATTTTTGCGTGAGTACCTCTTATAGTTTATATGGTTGTATGCTGAAACAAGCAATCGAGCTTCTAAGGCTAATAGATCGATACTAATAGAAGGGAATCGAGTTCAATTTGAATCATGCATACAGTACAACTCAACAGAATGCGCAAACGTGTGCTTTTCCTCTATTACTCTGGTTCTTAATAGGAATGGAGGCTTGACAAATGGTAAATAAACGTCAAATTGCTGCAGAAAACCAACAACTTTGTAGTTAGTTAAATATATTAACAATTTTCTTTTTTGGTTACCTTTTAAAGAGACAAAAAGGAGCTTCTTGAAGACAATAAGAGTACCGTCGTTATCGGCGAGTGAATCCAACGACGATATTTTGATTTGCAAAGTAATATACAGAGGCCAGGTGAAATTTGATATGAATCATTATGGAATATCAGTTATTTTTCACAGCTCTCATAGAATGCAAAAAATAGTTGATAACTGCGGAAAAGCCGTGTTTGGTTTAGCGACAGAGCAATCAGGAAAGAATGACGTTTTCTTAAAATTGCAAGATGTTGTTAAAAAATTAATTTTTTAAAGCTGCAGTTTACTCTCATGGCATGAATTTTTTATGAAATTCAAAAATTTCTGTGCTTCTCTGTGATTATTTGTCTTAAAACTGAGCAGAGAGCATTTCTCTCAGAGAAATCTAAAACACTCCCAGTTTATTACCACATGAAATCATTTCATGCCATTAAATAGATTTTGTATTTACAACAAAAAAAAATGCCAATAGATGTTCTGTATCAGAGTTTCAGAGCTGGTATGTTAAAAATATCTCTTTGGCGTATGTATTAGAGAACAACTACCTACTCAAATGATATGACTTCAACGCTCTCTAGTTCGCTCATGCATTTTTAAACGGCAAGGGATAGCCTTGCCACTATTTTTAAGAGTCACCGAATTTTACCTGAAAATCACAACCGCTGATAATAGCTATTTCGCCGGAAATAAAGAATCACAATATAGCATCACAATCTCTTATAATAGCTCTTCCGGTTATAAAAGCAGAGATATAATTGCGTGTATAATCATTAATCAAAAATTTAAATAAAACTCATTGATCGTACTTAAAAATGGAAGCCGACAAATCCCCTATAGTCTACGCTGTTCCAATCAGCGACTACGATGATAGCAAGGGAGAAACACCAATCTTCCGTCATCCAGAGGCCGTAAAGGGCTTACTGCCAAGCATTCCAGGAAGACCAGAAATTAAAACCTTCCAAGATCTCATCCTGGAAACCTTCAAGAAGCACGGAAAAAATCCTGCTCTTGGAACGCGCGAGAAACTATCTGATGGTACTCTTGGCGCCTATAAATTCCGAACTTATGACGAAGTTCGTGAGATCTGCACGAAACTTGGGCAAGGTATCGACAAGCTCGGTCTTGCTCCAAAACTGAGCGAGTACAAGCATTATTGTCTCAGTTTCCTCGGTATTTACTCAAAGAACCGAGAAGAATATGCTTTCTGTGACATCACATCATCCATGTACAATCATGTCATGGTTCCTGTGTATGACACTCTTGGAACTGATGCCATGCAGTTCGTGTTCGAACAGACGAACTTAACCACTTTGTTTTGTTCGAACAATTATATCGCTGCTCTCACAAAGGCAGCTCAAGAAAAGAAGCTTGGAAAAGTATCAGCTATAGTTTCTTGGGAGGCTTATCAGCCGGAAGAGAAAAAGGGTTTGACCGATGCAGGTATTACCCTTTACTCGCTTGACGAGGTGTTGATAGCTGGAGAAACTCACAAGATTGAACTTCCTAAGGTCGTTCCAGATGATGTGCTCGTGCTCTCATATACCTCAGGAACGACTTCTAAGCCAAAGGCTGTTATCATGACCCATGGTAACTTTATCTCAAGCATCGGAGGGCTTCAATACTCTGACCCATGCTACAACTGGCAACCTACTGATGTCCATCTTTCCTACCTTCCACTTGCCCACATTTACGACAGAGTCGTCTGCTCTTACATGCTTCTCTCCGGCGGAAGCATCGGATATTTCGGAGGTGACGTGACAAAACTAAGAGATGACCTTCTTGCTCTCAAACCAACCTTCTTCGTCTCAGTGCCTAGACTCTATAACAGATTCTATGACGCGATGATGGACGGTATCAGCAAGCAGCCACCTGAAACGAAGGCGGTTGTAGAAAAAGCCATCGCTGACAAAATCAAAAACTTGCTTGAAAAAGCAGAGTACACTCACGAGATCTACGACGAAAAGGTCCTAAAAGGCTTGAGAAGTATCTTTGGAGGACGCATCAGAATGATGATCACTGCGGCAGCGCCAATGTCAGCCGAACGCCTCAATTTCTTCAAGGTAATTGGAGCTTGCCCTAGTCTTGAAGTCTACGGCCAAACCGAAGCAGCTGGTGGCACATTCTCCACGAAATCAAATGATCCTTTGTCTGGTCATGTCGGAGGACCCACTGCCTCAGTGGAATTTAAGCTCGTTGACGTTTCTGAAATGAAATACACTTCCAAAGACGTCAATGAGAAGGGCGAGAGATGTCCTAGAGGTGAGCTCTGCCTCAGAGGCGAACCTGTGCTCAAAGGCTACTACAAGGATGATGAGAATACTAGAGAGGCCATTGACCAAGACGGATGGTTCCATACCGGAGACATCGGCATGCTCGATGCGACTGGAAGACTGAGAATCATCGATAGAAAGAAAAATATCCTTAAGCTGTCTCAAGGTGAATACATTGCACCCGAAAGAATCGAAACCATTCTTCTTAGAAGCAAGGTTGTCGCTGAAGCTTTCGTGCACGGTGAGTCACTTGAAAGCTATTGCGTTACAGTCATGGTCCCTAATCCTGAGGAACTGCTGAACCTCGCAAAACGTGCCAACATTCCAGAGGCACCTCTAGAAGACCTTTGCAAGAATGAAGAGGTGAAAAAGCTTGTGCTCGCTGAACTCGACAGAGTAGGGAAGCTTGAAGGCTTACAAGGATTCGAAATTCCTAGGAAAGTCCATCTCAGACCCGACTCTTTTGGAAAGGACGGTTTGATGACAGCAACGATGAAACTCAAGAGATACGAAGTGAGAGTGTTCCACAATGATATATTCCACAAGCTTTACAAAGAAGGCGAAGTTCCAAAATAAAAAAGTTAAATTAAGCCGAATTACATATCATAAAATAAAGAGTCAATATACATATCATGAATAATATATTTTAATCATTGAATAACAGTAAAGACTCCTATATATTGACAGATAACAGCAATTTAACTAAAACAAAACCCTATAAACACATGTTATTTAGAGTATTTAGTACGTGTGACGAGAAAAAAATGGAACTCTGTCTAAGAGTTTTTCCAGTTCTTCATATTACACTTTTCCCTATCTAAAATTGGCAGACTCCTTAACTACTTCTGAGTAAAGAATTTGAGATATTAAATGTTGAATGATCATACCAAGCTTAATTAATAAACTAAAGTAAAGACCATAATTTAATAATATCTTAAATCACAAGAAAATACGTACTCTTCTATATTATAGTTTCAGACAGATAACTAACTCACCCAAATGGGTATGCATCTCATCACTATAGCCAGACAGCTTTGATATTCTTTTACTCTCTGAAAGACTTGCAAGCACTACCTGGGCAGCTTTTACGAGCATCGTTCTAATTGTATCTTCGAAATCTCAAGGTATTTTGGGTGTGAAAACTTCTTTCTTACAGCCTGGAGGGCAGATCTATCTGCCGTTTGGAGCAGATGGCACAAATCTTTCGCTCCAGATTTGACTGTAAGCTCATCATACTTCAGACTGCTCTCGTATTCATCGTTCCATGCCTCTTTTCTAAAGATTTTACATGCGAGGTAGATTGCTGACGCAGCAATTTGGCTTGGCGAATATTTTTGCATCCGATGCTCGATTAATGCGAGTTCAATCACATACCTCGCCAGCATAAACAACTTCTCTTCGATCCCTTTGATTCGAGCGTAGCGGATGAGGAAACGATACTGCGATGAGTAAGTTAGCTCGAACTTCAAGGTAGTGAGGATTTTCCCTTCGGTTTCGAGGATTTGAGCGACAGTGTAAGCGTTGTCAGTAATGAATGCGTAATCTTTCGTTTCAGGAGAGTAAATCTCCTCATATTTTGCAGCTATGAACATCGCGGTGACGCCTATAAGTTGGAGTTCTTGCCGAGAGACCTGAACAGCCTCGAGATAGCGGTCGATGATGTTGACTGTAAGGAAAAGCGTATCAGGTAGTAATTTAAATTTCAAGTGGACATCGACTAGCCAGTCGACTAAGATAGCTCGCATCTTCTCGTTTATGTCGAGTTGTTTGTAAATCATTGTGGGATCTATGAGAAATTTCTTTTCGCTAGCACGGAGGAATTCGAAAATTGCAAAAGCATAGTCCGTGCAAAATTGAGGATTCCCGATCTTTTCTAAATCGCATTTCTCATAGAAAACAATGTCTTGCTGTTTTGTCTCTCGCTCTGACTGCAAAACTTCTTGAATGGGAGATTCAACGAGCATTTTATTCGCATCTCTTGCATTAGTTTCATTCATAACTTGCATTGGCTCCTTTATTTTGGCTGGTGAGCCTTCAGAGTTTTGGCTTGCATGGCTGTTGAGGTTGGAGGCTTGCTCTGTTATTTTAATTACGGACAAAGGTTTTCGTGTTTGCTGGCTGAAATTGGTGAGTTTAGAGCCAGACTGTGACTGTTGCTGAATCTACTGATATATGAGTTATTGAATAGCAAAGAGAATTACATAATATGGAGCCTCTGATTGCTTTATCAATTGAAGCTTAGAACCATCTTTGCTCGTGAACTTTCGAATGTTTGAGAGCTCCGTTCCAAATGATCGAAGAAGAGATGAATTCAGCTGCAAACTCGCGGCAGTCTCTTTTGGTTGCAGAGGCTGAGATGGATTTTCGTTCGAAATGGTGACCTAAATTTGAAAAATTTAGTCGGTGTGAGTTCCTTAGAATAGTACCAGATTTTCTTGGTTTTTCAGGTGTGCCATGTGTATGTAATTCAGAATGGTGGATTTTCAGTTAAGTACCTCAGGACCGAGATAATTGTATTAATTGGTTGTAATTATTATTAATTTGTAATTTTAGCTCGTTAAATAACTTTATTCTCCCGCGTAGATAATTCTAAAAAAATTGAACTGATGTCATTTGGACTATTTTTTCCTCGTTTCAATTGCTATTTTTTCGAATCCAGTTTTTGAACATTATGATCTCGCGCCAAAGGAGTGAGTGCTCGATATTTGATATTATTCCTTTTTTAACACGAGATTTTCTGGTTGCATCGATCTGTCTGACTTGTAGATGATGATAGTTGAGAACATCTTAGTAGATCCGGTCCATAAATGAAGGCGCGTATGACGAGCAGGAAACAGCAAATTAGCTATATCTAGTGTTGATATAATTGCAATGCGGATTTAAGAGGATATTATCACTAAAGGATCTCGGACAACGTTCAGAGAGAAGTTGGTAAGCTCTTGAAAGCTGTCCCACGAAGAGAGAATTATTCTCTAAGCTGAATTCCTAAATTATATCTCTGATATTCCTTCATTCTTTCTGATTCTACATCAAGAGACAATCTCTCAAAATTCCTAGCTATAGAGGAAACAATTGATGTTGGTGGGAATTAAGCTTATACTAATTTTAATGTCGATTGTCTCTTCATACAGCATATTACACTGTAAGACGTTTCAACACTAGTTAGCGAATTCAAATCAGCATCGAAATCAGAAAATCATTTAAAATTTATATGGGAAACGGAGCAACCAAAGCGGGCAATGGCCCAGGCAACCCATCAGCGGGGAATCCTATTCTAAACACCAATGAGCTTGTCGATGAGAACAATTCGAACCCACGTCAATCTATCATAAACCAGCAAGGAAATGGCTCTCAACAACCAAGTCAAGGTCAAAGTCCGGCCCAAAGCCAAGCTTCTCCTCAAAATCAACAGTCATCTGCAAATCAGCAACAGCAATCAGGCCAAAACTCAGCAGCAAATCCTCAGGCAGAAGGAAAAGGAGCGAAGAAAGCTGGAAAAAATACCAAGAAAGGAAAAGACACAAAGAATGAATCTGGTATGTCCTTCTTTCAAGGTTTCGGCGAGTATACCGGCGAAAGTGAAAACAGTCAAATAATGGAGCCACATGAACAGATAAAATCAAGAGAATTGGAACTCAAAGAGATAAGCGAAGTTGATAGAAAACGTTTAGAGGAAGAAGAAAGAAAACGGAAAGAAGAAGAGGAGAGGAGATTGAGAGAGGAGGAAGAGCAAAGACGACGTGAGGAAGAAGAACGGAGAAGAAAGGAAGAAGAAGACCGGAGAAGAAGAGAGTATGAAGAGGATGTTCGAAGAGCTCAGGAAGAACTTAAGCGAGAAGAAGAAAATTTACCGAGTATTTATAGCGAGGACGTCGATGACGGGTATGAACCCAGTGACTTGAAAGAGTTCGCGGACGAATCTGTTGTTGGTCGCGCCGCGATAGAAAACGATTCTAAATCTCCTGATAATTTCCTCCCAACAATACCTTATATTCAAAGCGAACAAGGAAGCATAAATGACCCTAATAGACTCACTGCGAGAAATGCGGGTGCATTTTCCAAACAAGTCAGCCTATCTTTAATTGTCAACTTCAGTAATATTTGTTTATTTGATAGGATGGAGCAGTCCCTCAAGGAGGCGGCAGAAACCAGATGGCCACTCAGCACCAAGGGCCGGCCACTCAGCTCCAAGGTCCGGCCCAAAAGGGTGGCAGGAATCAATTTTCATGTATTCGATCTGTTTTTACCATTCGAGAGTAATTCTATTGTGAAAAGACCGAGATAGTGATAGGACATCAAATGTGGTCATTTGGAAGTTTGAAGATTTTTCAGTCAAAGATCCAATTAGACTCATGCGACAAAGGACCATCCTGGATGAGAGCAAAATTCTAAAATTAATCGAGAAGTTTCAAATGGACAATCATCATGTCTATCCTTACAATCTCGCACTATCAGCCGAAAAAACGCTGAAATTTCAAGGCAAAAAAGATGTCGTTTTAACCAAGGAAATTAATCCGAAGCTGAAACGCACAAACAGCTTTATAAAATGTAGCATCACTGCTAGAGAGAGAGACACTAATAATTGATTGTTTTCTCAGATAAAACGCCAGCGTTCCAATTATTTGATATGGAAGAGAAAACGCTGATTGATGAGGTCGGAGACTTTTCGCCTGAAGCATGGGTCCCAAGAAAAGTCATAGAAAATAAATATGAGGTATGAATGCATCGATTATGTTAAGAGCCTTACCCGGAACTCTTAGGTAATCGAAGATTATAGTCGAGCAAATTCGCTGTTTTATACGCATCGAATCACGAATTATGTGCTCTTTCGCGATCTCGTCGTGAGGACTCCTCGCGAGGGCATTTTCGCGGACTATTATGACCTCTATCAAGATCTTGCACGCTGGAAAAGGCTCGGCTATCACCAGAATATTTTACAACTGCTATATGTGGAAGTCATTGCAAATGTTCCCAGGATATTTGTAGAATGGACTCCGAATAATACTCTCGAAGGTATTTGTAATTCTCATCAGGAAAATTATTTTAACGTATAATTATTTTTTTTTCTTGTAGAGTTTGTCAGCACGTCTGAGTTTTATTTCACGGACCCTCACCAAACGACATTGAGATTATTTAAAATGTCTCTCAGCATCGCGAAGGCCCTGCAATATGCTCATCACAACAAGGTTCTTCACATGAATTTGAAACCTTCAAACGTGCTAAAGTTGATCGCATCGTAATAATACCCTCGGTCAGTTTGCGATAGCTTCTTATTTGTACGGAATAGGCCTGGGAATGAGATAACAGAAACGCATTTCGAAATTGATACTGAGTTTGCAATCACCGACTTCGGAAATCCTTGGACTATGGAACTGGAAAATCGGAGAGAAATGCCTACAGCTTGTAGACAAGAGATAAACTACTGGTGGTAAATACTGCCTTTGCTGAGTTAGATTTATGAACTTGCCATTGCTCAAATAAGGCCTCCTTACATGCTAAGTTTACTATCCCAAAGAGAAGCTGCCACAGATTTCGAGCAGCTCGAAACCGCAAATAAAAGCCTCGAGGATCGTTTTGACCATTTCCTTGACATATACAGTTTTGGACTGATCCTCTTTTACACTCTAATTGGTAAGACCATTGCCCTGTATTTACCAGCTCTTAGCATTTTGCCATAGGAAAAAGAATCTGGAATTCGACCAATGATATCGCAAATCTCAACATTGAAGCATATCTCAGAGTGCACAGCCACCAAAAACTCGACCAAACCGTTGCTACGAGTTTTGCTAAAATAATATCACAATGCCTTGCGCAAAATGAGGCCACGAAGTACACAAGCTTTGACGAAATTATCAACGATTTGGTGTTAGCCTTGCAAGCTTTTACAAGTAATTTTGTTCCATTAGTGAATTAGCTTCATTGAAATTGAATTAACAGATTCGAGCGTACAGATCAAAAACTTGGAGAATAAACCTCTCAGCAGCAAGTTGACGGATTCTTTACTACTGATTAACGATGCCATCACCAACTACGTCATCGAAGACAACTCAATCACCTTTGCACTGCTTGAGAAAATCGAAGATGAGATTGAAAAGATGGACTTGACGCACATCCTGTCAGAAAAGATGGGTCAGGATTGGCGAAAGGTTTTCGATCATTTTTATTTTGACTATGAAGTCTCTCAATTCCTCCAAGGGAAGAAATACGACTATCAAGTAATGAAACACTCAAGCCTATGTGCAAAAATTAAACCATATCTTCGTAAGATCATCGAGAAATTCAAACACAGAGCGCTGTATCAGGGCTTCATGGCCTTCTCCCGAGGAAAATACAGACGAGCTTGCGAATTCTTTAAAGACGCTCTGTTGAACGCAAAAGATTGCAGACTGCCTTCGTTACTGCAGCTGCTCAGAGTGAGCGATTTAAATCAGTATAATCTCGACACATACAATTGGTACGGACATTAGTAAGTGATTGGATCATCTTTTGCATGCTTGAGCAAATGAATTAGCGATCGCTCGGATATTTTCCAGATCTGCGTGAGTAACGAATGCCAAGTGGTCCTTTCAGTATCAAAGAACGATCGATTGATTCTTTGGAACTATGAGAATAAATGTGCGCTTGAGACGATAGTCGACCCGAATATTTTGGCAGCCTGCATGAGTGGTGATGGAAGTCGTATTGCCTATGGTAGAATACTCGGTTTCCTTGGATATGATAACATAATATTTTTATAAATTAAGGCAAACGAGACGGAGTGGTTTATCTATTGAATGTGACTGACTGGAGCCCTTTTAAATATGAGGCTTATGAACTTAAGGTAAAGAAATACTTTGCGGAAGTTGCTCATGTTTCTTAAATAATACTAGGGACACACCGCACCCGTTGTGATTTGCGAAATCTCAAACGATGGGAATCATGGAATAACATGTAATTTCAGCAATGCAGTTCTGTTTTCTCAATGTCTCATGATGCAGGCGGATTTGATCATCATATGATCGTCTGGGATTTTAACACAACTGAGCAGATTTGCAATGTCGAGTTGGTTGCTATCCCAAGGGCTTTGGTCCTTGACAATAAACAGAACTTCGTGATTGCTCTGGGAAACGCAAAAAATCTCAGCTACTGCACTTACGACAAAGGCACCATCCAGCTGCTAGCGGAATTAGAGGTGAAAGCATTCCCAACGATTTCTTATGTCTCAATAATATAACAATAAAGGGTCACAAAGCTCTGATCACCCATGCAAAAATAACGTTGGACGGAGGTTTTTTTTATGAGCCATTCATCTCAGAACTAATTCGAATTTGCTAGATGTCGCTGTAACAGCGAGTCTTGACCGGACTTTGATAGTTTGGGCTCTGAAACGAAAAAAGATCATCAAAGAGATCGTCGTTGAAGAATTGGTTGTCAATATTGAGCTAACCCTAATGGGGAAATACATTGCCGTGAAATTCAACAATAATCGCATTGTAATTTACGAGAGCAGGTAACCATCACGCTTCCATCGTTTTAATAATGAAATTCTCAGCACTGGGATATTTATGCAATCGCTCAAATACGCCGGAAATAATACCGGAATGGCGATTATTTTGAAACATGTGCTTTTTGACTATTGCCCTACTAGTTTCGAAGAAACTTTCATTGACATTGTTAGAAATGACCGTATGCATGCGACTTGAAGCGGAAAGCGAATGATTACAAATTTTTTATTTTAGAATTAGAGGAGATTGAGCAGGAGAAGCTACTAAAAGAGTTTGTGCCATCATCAGAGTATAACTTTTTGGAGTACATGCATCCTGATGAATCAAAATACGAAGTAATAATTATCTTCGATGTTCCACAAATGATTTTCTTAATCTCGTGTAGTATGTGAGTCAGGTGCTGAGAAGAAGGTTTCGAATCAGATTTGAGACACTAAAGACAAAAATGGATCGAAATAATATGGTTTGGCTGATAATTTTTACTGGTAATCTTGAGATGATTTGCGAATTGTGCTTATTTAACAAAGGTAACTGCACACAATTTGGAAACGCTGTCAAGGTCAAACTGTTCGAGATTCCTTTCATTGGAATCAATTGCTCTGAAATAAAATCAGAACATGAGGTAACTCGTTTGTTATGGTCAATGTCTCACAGCTATTTTAGAGAACGTTCGCATACATTAACAATTTCTCGAGCTACCTGCAAACAAAACAAACGAGTAAGTGCTAATTTTATTTGTTTTTGAAATGAATTTGATTGCAATAGTGATTGTTGAGGCGAAAAGAACGAGTGATTTCGTTGCCATGACAAATGCTATTCGAGTAACTAACAAACATGCGATCCACTCCTATCAACTTCGATTCTATAGGATTTAAAAGAACTTACACGAACTGAAGATAATCTGGAGGTGATGAAGTTTTTATCGACTTCTATTAGACGGTTTATCATCAGATATCCGCTTCTAGTGAAGATCTTATACCAAGTCTACGTAACAATCAGATGCCTTTTGCATTGTTTTGAATACACTGTTTCCCTCAATGATTAGCTTGAAAAAACGATCGATAAAGGCGCCATTCATTACGAACCGCAATTGAGAGAGGACTTAGGTGGATTCCGACCAGAGCATAGGCTGCTAGCCGCTCAATATTACTTCAATCTTCGATGGCCGCTTTTCCGAGGCGCCCCAGAGGTTACTACCTGTCTGAAAGACTCTATTCTCGAGATTTCTCTGTTCAGTATTTCTCCTGATGGAAACTTCATCGCAATCCTCAATAACCTGAATATCATTTGGATATATCAAATCAGATTATGGAATGCGCTCGAAATGCTCTCATTAGAAAAGCTGGACTGGGTCTGTGACGTCCCTGAGAAAGCGATGAAGGTATGTAAATTGTCTTCCTTGTGAGAGCCATGACACTACTCTATTAGACGATTGATCTCATCCAGTGTCTGTTTTTAAGCGACAACGCTGAGTACCTTGCAGTCGGTACAGAAGAAGGGCTTTTCTATGTTATACACATCTCCCAAAGGGACGTCGTTTTCGTGACTAAGGCTCATCTTTCACGAGTAATCCTAAAAAATGCTTCCTCACATTTATTTATTCCCTCAAGGTTACTGTAATTGATTGGGTCAGAGGCTTAAATAGCTTTATCACGGCTTCTATTGATAGTCGTGTGAAGATTTGGGAGGACAAGACTTATGATAACACGCTCGTGTTCGATAGGTAAACCTCGATGAGACGAATGAACCTAATTCGTACACGACTTAGTCATTTCTCAGCGATTGATTTCCTGAGTGAACTACAAGTTCTAGACGAAAATAACGAAACAATAATTCAAATCGTATCCATAGACATCACTGGCATAGGATTGGTTTGGGATCCACACACCGGTCATCTCAAGCGCAAAATTTACGTCGATGCACGTGCCAGATACGGGGTTCCGAAACAGAAAACAGCCTTTATTTACATGGCTTATTACTCCAATGGAGGAGTACATGTGAAAATTTTAAACTATGAAGGAACAATCAGCAAGTCCAGTTTGGAAAGGATAACATTGAGACATCCAACGGCCCAATATTCAAACTATCCTACTTTAGCAGAAGAATATCATAAGAAAAATAAAAGTATATTTCCTTTTTCGCTGATTGTTTCACAAGAAATAACCTTTACTTTCTATGTGTAGTGGTAGACTTTTTCTTTTGGTCTGACAATGGAATGTATCTATGCGCCGCTCAAAAGGGAGATTCAGTTATCCGCGTTCTCGATGGGAATTTCTTCCAGGTGATTGTCAAAATCATCCTTCCATTCCAACTGAGTGTTCTGATCATCAACAGAGATTTCAGTCAGGTTATCGTTTCAGATGGGTAATCCAATTGCTTCTTTATTTTTTTAGCCATCAACAAAATATCTAGTTTTACTGTCCTGGTGTACATCCTTGAAGGAGAGCTCATGCGCAATTTCGCTGCTCTAAAACTGAAAGCAGACGATATAAGTGTGGGATCTTATGCTGACACAGAAGCGCCAAGAGACATTAACAGTCGCTGGGACTTTGATTATCCAGCCTCAGAAAGTCTGCGACAAAGACTCAACACCAATCAGTACGCAAATCAACGTCCCCCATCAGATCAGCAGTCTTTGCACCCAGACTATGAAGAAAATGGCACACAGCAATCAAATCCGCTAGCGAGGCACCTGGCCCGCCAAGGCATAGACCGAAGAGATGGAAGGGACGAGGTCCCAGAGTCTCCGACCAGAAAGATGCCTAAAAATTTCAAGCAAAAAGATGAAGAGATTCTTGAGGATTATAAAGTGGTTCGACTCTCCGGTGTGGATTACGCCTCAAGTGGAGAACCTGGCAGCGAGGAGCTGAAAGCTGACCTTGCAAGTAATGATGCAGAAGGGAATGGGCATAAGATCACTTCGCCAGTTCGAACTCAAGGCAATCTGAATTCAAGTTTAGATGATCAAATGATGCAGAATGCCGTGAATCAGTCTCAGCTTAAACCTGTTCCTCCGATGAAAAAATCAGGATTGAGACTCTCGAGAACACGTATGAGGCGCTCCAAAAGGAGCTTGAATCAGTCTCAGACAAGCAACTTCGCTGAGATTAGAGAAGAAGATGAGGATATTGAAGCTGGTATTGAAGAGCCGAAAGGGAAATAAGGCTTAACTATACAAATTGCTACATTCTATATTAGAATTGGCTATTCTTACTCTGTTCCCAACCAGGTTTACATATATTTTTCGTTAATTTTCACTCAAAATTTGGATGATAAAGCTACAAATAAGGTAAATTGTTTCTTATTTCCACAGAAATTTAGAAAAGTTAGTGTGGAAACATTAGAATACATATATGTTCAAGGCCTTTCTGACATCTATAATGAAAGGCTACTGATAGATAACTAGAACATCATCTAAGCGAAGGTATTCCTTGTCTGTCGAACTGCAAAAATAGATCTCTGAAGCTGATAATATAATTATCTTTTTTTCTTTTTAATATTATCGAGCAAAGAAAACTATCGTTAGATTCAATGGTATCCTCAAAAAAAATTATCAGGAATAAAGTAATGCATTTTTTTTTCGTTTCAATCAGCTTTATTCTCATGGCTTTACCTTGGATAGATTGTTTCTGATAGTTCGATATCATTGGGAACAACTTCATGTTGTAGAAAAAATTAAACTCAGAAATCTTCGTTTTCGAGTTTTACGGCAGATTCTTTGATTTGCTTTATGAGTCTGTGTGTGAATCTCTTTTTTAAACAAGAAATAATCGAAATAAAGAAAACCCTTTTGTGATTCTCTAATCAATTCCGATGAGGATTATAGTAAGATATTGCACACCTATGGGGCATCTCTCAACTCACGCGATTGAAGTTGACGAGAGTAAAGAAGTGTCAGCCCTTCAGGTAGAAATAGAAAAGAAATTTGGCATTACTCCGGAAAACCAAATCATTAAAACAAAACTTGGTGATGATATAGTAAAGTTTTATCCGCTGAGCTTCCAGAACGCTTAATCATTACATACATTCCATTCTAGCAACGCATGGATCCTCAACGTAGCCTCAGTTCATACGAACTTAAAGAAAAATCAATTATTTTCCTTGAAAGCAATGAGATCGTCAAAAAAGCGTCGTCGTCTCCCTTTGATGTATTCAAAAGCTATTCTAATTAATGACCAAATGGATGGATGTTCATTAGATACCGAGCAGGTTCAACTCAGGAAATTATTTGTCGAAACTAGGCATCCTGAATACAATTTTTGAAGAAGACACAGTATCGCCGACAGGAAGCCGAAAGACGTCAAAATCTAGATCTCCGATTCCAAATCGATCAATGATCTCCGAAGGATCAGATGACGAGACTGCGAACTCAAAACCAGTAGCACAATCTAAAAAATCAGAGGAATTGGAAGAATTTCTAAGCGTATTTATATTCATTTCTACAGGTATTTGATTGGTGGACTTTTTAGCTCTGCAAACAAGGAAATCTGGAATTGATTGCCGAAAAAATAAAGAAAGTGAATGAAGATAGCACTAAACCGACGAATGAGGAGGAAAAAACTGTTGACACATCGAAGTCGATCCAAATAGTCCCAAAGGAGCAAAAAGTGAAATGGTTGATTAATGAGAATGGCCATGGAGGCTGGAATTCTTTACATTATGCTATTTATTATGGACATACGGGCCTAGTGAAGCTCTTACTTGCTAAGTAAGAGACCTGATTCTGTGAATAATTCATTTCTTTTTAAGTGGTGGCGATCCTCAGATAAAGAGCAATGACGACTGGACACCTTTGCAACTCGCGACCTACAAAGAAAATACTGAGAGTAGAATATCCTCCTTTCATTGTGCGAAAAACAATTATTTTTTCAACATATAGTCGTCGATCTCTTGCTAAAAGAGAAAACTTCAAATATCAATATGCTGACTTCTAAAGGCTCTGCGCTACATATAGCTGCAAAGCGTGGAAATATACAGATTCTCAAGCACTTATTAGAAAATGGAGCTGATATAAAGTAAAATTTATGAAAAATGCCTATTTTAAGAAATATTAATGTCATTAGTCTGAAGAACAGCGATGAAATTCTTCCAATCGAATTTGCTTTAAATGATGATGTGAAAAAAGCATTCGAGCAAGCCGAAAATAAACGAAAAGAGGTAGCTAGGTGATAGTATGCCCACCCTAAATTATATTTCTCTAAAGGCTGAGAAATTAAAAATATTTGTGCCACCTCGCCCTCCTAAAATTACTGGATGGCTTCTACAAGCAGGAAATTTCATTTTCGACATGAACAAGAGATTTTATTCGCTGGACCCTGACCAAGGAATTCTTACGAGTTATAAAACAGAAGAAGATTATCCTCATAAACCAAGGTGAGTCAACTCATTTGCTAACAAAGTGAAATTGAAACAAATATTGTATAGGAAAATCGTACCGTTGAAGGAGATTATTCATGTGCAGCGAATTGAACAAGGATTTTTCTTTAGCAAAAAATATTTCTATTTTGAAGTTTGGTATCCAAAACGAGCCGTGCTAGCAACCTATACCGAAGAAAAAGCAAACGAGTGGGTCACGTATATCTACAAAGCTGCCGTTTACTGCCGATTTGTGGAACAATTGAACAAAGAAACAATGGAGTCTGAGCCTACGAAAGAGCAACAGACTACCCTCGAGATTGTTGAGAAAGAAAGAGAGAAGCCGAATGAAACGTTACAACTAATTGATAAAGAAATACCAGAGAGGTCAAAGGTAATACCGATATCTTTTTTGCAGAAATATCTAAATAAAATGTCAAGACAAACGTCCCTACTACCAATACCGCTGCCAATAATGCTCGTGCTGAAAACCCACGCAACGCTCGTGCACAGACAACGATCTCGCCAAGTTTAGCTATCAGTACTGTAAAGGATAATAAGGGGCTAGTGAATTATAAATCTTTCAAAATACTGCGATTATTAGGGCAAGGGTCCTTTGGAAGCGTGTATAAGGTAAAAAATAATATTTGGGCTTAATAAACTAATGTGTAATGTAACAGGTCATGAAAAGAGATACTGGAGAAATATTCGCCATGAAAGTTCTCAATAAAAAGAAACTAATAATGCACAATCAGCTGAAATATGCGGTCACCGAGTGCAATATTCTCAAAAGAGCAGACCATCCTTTTATTTTATCTTTATATTACGCATTCCAAGTAACAAATCTTTTTTGCTTTTAACCAGCCGATAATCATTAAACTTGCTTTATAGACTCCAGAGAACTTGTACATGGTGATCGACTATTGCTCTGGAGGAGATCTTGCACTTTTGCTTGCAAAACGAGAACGTTTTTCACTCGAAGCAGCTAAATTTTACATGGCTGAACTAATCCTTGCGATTGAGCAGTTGCATAACATGGATGCTATTTACAGAGACTTGAAACCTGAAAATATTCTTCTGTGCAGTGATGGACATATTAAGCTAGCAGATTTCGGTTTAGCAAAAGAGAACATAGTGGGTCAAGACAGCGCAAGGTCCTTCTGTGGTACTCCTGCGTACCTCTCCCCTGAAATGATGTTCCAAAAAGGTCGCTCTTCTTGTAATTAACAAAACTGATATCTTTTCAAAGGCGCTGGAAAAGCCGCAGATATCTATGGCCTTGGAGTTATACTCTATGAGCTCTTGCTCGGAACGCCTCCTTATTTCACTGAAGACATCGATAAACTGTACGCAAGAATTAAGAAAGGAGATCTAAAACTCCCTTCTGCTCTTAAAGAACCTGCCAGAAGCCTTGTGAAGGTAAAATGCAATGAAAAATATGCTGACCAAAAACATATTTTTTCTTTAGAGTCTCTTGGATCGGCAGCCAGATAATAGAATAGGTGTAAAGGACAAGAATGAGATCAAAAACCATCCATTTTTTGAAGGAATTGACTGGGATAAGTTGCTGAGAAAGGAAGTTACTCCTCCTTATCTAGACGAACTGAAGAAACAAGACGAAGAGCAGCTTCTCATGGTAAAAACTTATTTTTCAATGCGGTTGGTAATTGCTTGTTAAAATATAGGATAATGAGCCAGTGCTCAAAGATGAGGATTACACTGAAGCTAACAGAACTAAGACAAGAGTGAGAAACTTCACATTTATAAAAGGGCAACCGAAACCCGAGGAGAAAAAAAAAGAAGAGTTGAAGGAAGAGCAAAAGTCGCAGGAGCTGAACAAAGAACACGAAAAGCCAAAAGAAGAGGCTGCTACGAAAGAAGAAAAGCCAACCAATCCTACTGAGGAGAAATCAGCTCATTCGGCTGAGGAAAAACTAAAAGAAAATGGCCAGAATGAGCCAGAACAAAAGAAAATAAGTCAAGAGTAATAGTATCAAGACGCAAATTGGGTAATATTAAGTTATTTCTTTCTTCTCCTGGAAATTTGGATCCTTGTTGAGTGTTCTTGAATGAAGAAGCATTACATAAGAGAATATCTAGAGAGTTAGGTATATGATTGTTTTCACAGTATTTAAAAACAGATGCAGACTGAATAAAACCATTAGCTAGCAACGAACTTTCTTGACATTAATTTTTCGACGGATAAATTCACTAAATAAGCTAACGGTATTTACGATTCTTAATTCCGACAAACCAAAATCATCACTGTTTGTGTAAATAATGTAGTACAAATAAATTAAAAAAATGCTCTGCATCCGGAAGTATGGGAATTCTGAATGCTAATTAATGGTATGATACAAACGCAAGTAGACAATAAATTATCAAATTATTCTTTTTTGTTTGAATTTCATTCATTTTGATTTATTATCTCTGCGTTTTCATCTTGATCATTTAGCTCATGCTTACAATTAGGGCATGTGCTGCGAATTCCCAGCCAGTTATCAATGCAATTTTTATGGAATATGTGCTCACAGGAAGAGATCCTGATAACTTGTCCATCTTCAAAATCTTCTAAGCAGATAGTGCAACAAGCTTTGTTTTCCTCATGGAGATTTTCCTCATTAGCTGAAACTTTTGATTGGTAATTTTGTACAGGCATTATTTTGTCAATTTCTTCGATTGACATTCCTTGTTGTTGAGAGAGAGGGTCAAGCAGGCCAGTACCAAGAAGAAATTCTTCGACAATTTGGACGCTCTCAAGATCAATGTCATCAAGTTGAAGTGGCTGGATCTGAGAATCGTTTTCGTTGGACAGTGAGTTTTCGATGAATTCAACCTGCCGCTGAAGTCTGTTTAGAAAATGATTGATATAAGTGAGTTGCAGGCGGCTCACTAATATCCTTCTTAGCATTTGATTGTAGAGCTCTTCCTCTCTTCTCTCACTCTCTAAGTTTGGATTATCAGTCCTGCTTTGAGTAGGTTGGTGAGTCGAAGGATTGCTTCTTGCATTTCCGTTTTGCTCTATTCGTGGACGTGAGGAATTAGAGCATTCTGAAATGACTGCGAAGAGAGAGATGATTGCTAAACCCAAACTAAAATGGCAGACTGTGTTTAATGAGAGTATATTGGTGGCATAGAGAACAGTTAATATGAGTTCTAACACTATTGCGGAAGTCGAGAGAAAGATATTCTTTGCTCTAGGATTACAAGCAACCTTGATGCTTTTACAAATCCATCGAAAACGACATTCTGAGTTTAAACTGGATGGTTTTTCTTGATCATCCAATGTTAGTGAACGGCCTTGAGAAGCACTTGAGTCTTGCTGAGTGTTGGAGTGACGGCGAAAGGAGCTCATACTTTCGAAATGCTCGAATATTTCCTCATCGCTCTCCTCGTTGAAAGGTGATTCTGTGGGTGGAGGTGAGTCTTTGGAGTGTGAAGCTAATGTCACATTACAACGATTGCTTCTCAAATCTATATCGGTTTCACTATTTTCCCACTGCTGCTGCAGATGATTTTCAGGTCCGATATTGATATTCATTGCAAGCAACTTTGCTCTCTCGGTTAGAAAGCCGCAACAATTTATAGTTAATTAACTTTCAGATAGATTCTGAATTACTTCAATTCGAGTCAACTTAGTTTTTAAGAAAATATTTTAGCGTATTCTCAGAAAATTAACCTATTTAATTTCTTAAAATCAACTCAGATTGAAATTGGTTGAAAAACCCGAATTCTTCTTGCAGTTGCTCGGTGTAGATCTTCCGTAGGATTATTTCCCATGAGATCAAGCAGTAACATGGTGCTTATTTGAAATTTTGTTACAAACTAACATGAAAGAATCGCAGTAAAGTAAGTGGAAGCTATTAAGAAATTTCAGAGTCAATTCATTAGTATTCTTCTTTTCAGAATGCAAACTTCAAAGAATTTTTGAAGCCTAAAATCTAAGGGCGACTGTTAAAAGAACAAATTCAACAGTTCAAATTGACTTGTAACTTATTATGGAATAAAGATCTGTAAGATAGTTTCATTCTCTTGAATAAAAATAAAAACCTTCAAATTTCGAGGGTTCTTCGTTTATATATAGATGCAATAACGTAAACTACGCGATATTTTTTTCTTCAATCTCGTCTTCATGGTCAATAAACATTGTTTCCAGGTCAGAACTTCCCACCTCTATCAATGCTGTTGCTATGGACTCAGATGGAGACATCGTGAATTAGATTAATTAGAGCATCGACTTGCGACTGATAATAAACTGACGTTGTTATTTACATTAGTTCTTCCTTGATAGCTTAATATTGAGTGTCTTAAGTGTCGTATAAACTTGGTCGAATTTCTCGTGAATCGCCTCCATCTCTTTAATCAATTCTTCTACACTCGGGCGTTCTTTAAACTTCAGTGTTTTCACCAAAGACTGATTGAACTTTCTTGATAGTCTCTTGGCAGCCTGCATCTCAAATTCACTATCACCCAAGCAGATGATATTCGTCAACACGTTCGAATCAAGCGCGTCTCCAATATCTAAGAAACTCTCCATCTTCCATTGCTTTGGGTCATTGGGATGGATATCCTCGTACTCAGCTCTCGCTGAAATAACCGTGATTTTCTTGTTCATGATAGCCTCATACGTCAGAGGAAGGAACTTCTTACTGCTTGATTCTACCCATGAATCCGCACTGTTAGTCACTATCCAAACCTTGCTGACTTTTGCGGCTTTTGAAAGAAGTTTCGCAGCTTTGAGATCAAGTTCCTTTAATCTCATTTCAAGGTGTGGACTGATTTTGTTCATACCAATGTGATAGAGATATGAAGTCGGAAGGATAGTATCGTCCCAATCAAAGATCGTAATCGTCTGGTGCGGTTTGCGATGGTCATCCCTCATGACTTTGAGGTATCGAAGTCTTTCAATGTACTCGTTTCTCACTTGGTCATCTGTTCTTTGCAGTGGGAAGTCCAGTTGGAATGAAGGCTCTGTGGAATTAGAGCGGAACTTTCTAAACTCGAACTCGTCGGTGCCTTTGGAATCCGAATCGTAAGTCAAAGCTTCCGAGGCCATCTTTAGAAACTCTACGTCTTCCATCGTCTTGTCGCGTGTAGGACCCTCGAGTTGGATTGTCTTTTTTTCCGTGTTCTGGAAGTTTCTGCTGGCTTCTATGTAGTCATAGTGAGTTGGTAAGTGGCTTATGGATGATCCGTTTTGCAGAGGGAAAGCTTCAGTTTCACTTCTAACCATAAGCTGTGGATAGATACTCAAGGTCTGCATGACTGAGAGTTTGTAAAATTAAAAATGTATTATGATTCTCATTCAGCGCTGAATATTTAACTCATGAAAATTTTAGAAGATGACGTCATTGGGCGATTGCGTATTTTTTTTTTTTAACTCTATGGATATTAGTGATTTTAAGAATTTGTTCTTCAGTAAGCAAGTATCACTCACTGGTTAATGTTAATATAGTTCGCATTTATAATTCTTGTTTCGGTTGAACCTAACTGGTCAATTATTAACGATTTTATGTGCAACAGTCGTTCCAAAGCTATAGTCAACAAGCTAAATAGAAAGTTCAGAGTGGCTGGTCAGCTAGCACCAGGTAAAAGTTCATATTGGTCACTATTTCATTCTCAACCAAGGGAAGACTTTTAGTTTCTTTCACTCTTACTTAACGCACGAAAATCAGTTTAAGGTTCCTGGATTTAAGCTTGAAGGGTTTAAGACTTAAAATGTTATCGGAAGAATTCGTTGAATAATGTTTCACAATAATGTTCATTGCATTGAGGTGAAAATTGGAAATTTTAGAATCAAAAAATTTTGAGTCAGTATGATAAAGTTCTCAAAAATTGAATTGGAATTATTGCTTTATAAGCAAATGCACCTCTTTGTAATTCTTTGTATTCAAGGAGATGAGAATAATTTTCTCTTTTGGTGGAATAATTTAATGTTAGAGTGAACAATTTAACTCAAGTTGCTCTCGATTTACAGCAATTCAGATTCTTCAAGAAAGCAAGCTACGAACTTATAATCATGGAAAACTATTTCTAAGATATTGGTGGGTGATTAACTTAACTTACTGGCGCATTAATTGGCTGAGAACATTTTTTCTTTTAAGGAACACGGGAGTTAACTTAAAACGCCCTCTGCTAATAATTCGATTAATTCGGCTTGTCCGAAAATTATCTGCCCAAAGACAGTTTTAATTAACTGTAGAAAAGAATGGCATTGGTAACTCGATAAATGTACATGTTCCAGTAATTTCCGTTTACTGATTCAAAAAGCAGCTTTAATTAATATGGAACGGTTTCGAAACTGCTTGGAGTTCAATGCTTTGGTTATCGAGAAATTTCTAGAAGCGTATCAAAAAATTTTTCACCTTCGCTATAATTTTCATCTAAATATATGTTTACGATTAGGAATTAATGTCTTTTTCAAAAGCTCTTCTTGTATGTCATCGAGAAAAATAGTCTGAGTAATGCTAGAAACTAGTGAGAGAGAGAGAATTAAAATCTGTTCACAAAAGGCCCCTCATCTTTGATTAAGATGCAATGTATTTATGAGAATGAACTATTGTAATGAATCTCGACAAAATAATGACCCTAACTAGGATGGTTCATGCTTGAAGTACAAGCCCTAACTCTAGCAAAAATAAAATAATGCAGGGATCTCGCTTCTTCTTGTTTCTTGAAATATTTGAACATTAATCTTGATAGCCCATTTGTAATTCAAACTTTTGGACAAAATTCGCATACTCCAATCTATTAATGTTATGATAAGGAGAATGTTGAACGCTGCAAACAGGTAGCCGACCTGATAGATTTTCATCATTTGTTGGTGGAAATAACGTCATGAAATGACCCATTTATAACTAGGATAGTATAAAAGAATGGAAAAAATGTTAATAAACTGAGATAGCTGATGTCAACTTGGTTTTACAGATATATTCAACAAATTGCGTTTGCAACAATGAAAAAGAAATAATTGATAAATTCGAAGCCCACTTCCCATCTTCGCTAATCAAATAGAAATATAGAATATATTATAGTCTTTTTAACCAATTCAATATGAAAGAGTACTCGATCACCATGTTCAGCCAGTCTGAGAAGAAGTCATAATGATGATTAATTGATTCTATAACTTTTGAAATATCGTTTAAATATTCGGCATATGTAAAGCCACGCGGCAAATTGTATCCAGCAGTCTAAAGATAATTTTGGCTCTTTCGAAGATGAAAATTATCATATATTAAAACGTCATCATGATCATCACACATTGACGAATTTTAACAATATTGACTCATTTTTTGATATCATCAATTTGATCTGGTGACTCAACTAATCACCCGGACTCAAATTAGAAAGACAATAAAATAATCTTAAATGCTCACTAGGCACTTCCAACAACTCTTTTAGATTCCGCTTCATCTCCCCGAAATGTATCACTCGCAACTTTGATTACGTCAGTTTATTTTTTTCTCTCATGACAGACTAACACCAAAAAAAAATTCAGTTCATTACGTCATCGTCGAAAGATGAACCTTTTTAACAAAAATTAACGTGGATCAAATCCATAAAAAGTATTGAAAATTTTGCAAAAGACGTAAGCAACCTCAGCAGATGATCAAGTGTGAAGTGAGACTATTCGAAAGCAGTCTTTTCCGTTTAGAAAATAGTGACGATCCCATAGCAACTCGTGTGTTTGGCAGATCAGATTATCAACGCCTCTATCTCCATCCAACAGGAAGAAAACTTGATTTTCATACCTCAGACGATGGATTACATCTTCTTGGCTCCTTAATACTCACCGAGAAAATCGAATCAAACTATGATGAGACCAGAAAGTAACTAATGCATGTGTTTTTGGGCATTAATAGATCATGCGATATAGATTATTAACGCTCTCTCAAGTCGTCAGTCAGAATATGAAAACTATCCTTGCTGAAATAAAGACCGCGCCTGATTCCGTTGAAAAACTGAAGATGGTCGTAAGCATTTGGGTCTCTAAGCAGAGTTAAAATGAATAATCAATACATTTTCAGTTTGCGAAAAAGAAAGATGATCCCAGATGGCAAGATCCATTGGCTTTGCAACCCGCAAGACTTGTTCGTGCTTCTATCTTTTCCACTGATGCTGATGTCAAAGCCGATTTGAGAGGTAAGAGAATAATGCGATTTGATTTTAAAGTAACTCCTTTCCAGGATTCTTTAATCTAACGATGATTGTTGTTGTCGTCGCGAATTTCAGGCTCATCATTGAAAATTTCCAGAAATACGGCATCTTGTTAAGGGTAGGAGCCTTCGTGGTTTCAAGTATTTATAGTTTTTGCGCATAGGAACCAAGCTGGGATATTTTCACAGTTCCAATCCTTATTGGTGTTGTCACCTTCCATGGTCCAGTTTTTCTAGCGTGGGTGGTGCAACTCTTGGCCTTCAAATCGAAAATCAACTCGCAAATTACGTTCATTCTTAATGCTATTCTGGTATTGGTCGCATTAGTTGCACCGGTTTATGCTGGAGCCATCTTGAAACCTCATCCAGGTAACATTTGCACGAAAATTAGCCTTACATCTTGGTTAGGACCGATGATATTCGTTTTTTTGTTCGTCTCAGTAGCTGCTCTCAAAATCATTAGTTTTGCCCATGTGATGGAGAATGTGCGAGATATCATGAAGAGAATCAATGATAAATCAGCAAAGCTAGAGCTTCTTGGCGAGCACGAAATAAACAGTCAGGTATAATATATTATTATGTCACTAAATACCATGTATTACTTTTCAATGAAGAATACCGAAATCATCAGAAAGAACAAGGACGATATCACTAAACTCTTGGACATCAAACACTACTACTATTTCATTTTTGCGCCAACCCTCTGCTTCCAGCTCTCCTATCCAAGAAACGAGAGAATAAGAAAGGTTTGGCTTTTGAAAAGAGTCGGAGAAGCCATCGGCTGCACCATTATGCAAGCGTATACTTCCTTAAAACTCCCAAGAAAATCTAACTGCTTCTGACTAGCTTAATTTTCAACCAATACATGGTCCCTGGACTTGATAACACAATGGCTATTCTTGAAAAAGGATGGAGTTTCGCCCTCGTTGAAAGAGTAATCGTCCTTCGTTCTCCACAAATTCATCAACGGTTTCATTTCCATCGATTAGATCTTAAAACTTTCAGTTCCTTCTATGTATGCTTGGATTCTGATGTTCTTTGGTACTTTCCACTACCTGTTGAATATCAATGCTGAAATTATGAGATTCGGCGATCGTCAATTTTATTTGGTAAATTATTCTTACTACTCGATCATAATCCTAATCCTGTGTCTTGCAGGAATGGTGGAACTGCCATAATTTAGGTGAATACTGGAGAAAATGGAATCTCCCAGTCCACAACTGGTTCATGAGACACATGTATTCGCCACTCGTTAAGAGACGCGTCCGCAAAGAAGTCGCTCTCTTCCTCGTGTTCTTCGTCTCAGCTGTCGCCCACGAATACATCGTAAGAAATTCCTTTGTAAAACAGTTTTTGATTCAGTTCATCGCAATTAGGTCAGCGCTGCGTTGAGAATGTGCAGCTATTGGGCTTTCGTAGGCATGATGGCTCAGGCTCCAATTATGGTTTGCCAATCTTATGCTGAGAAGGTGAGTCGTTTACTAGCTTTCAGTTTTGAATAATATAATCATGTTTTGCTAGATCTTTAAAATGAAAAACTCACAATGGGGTAATGTGATGTTCTGGATCTCATTCTGTTTCATTGGACAACCTTTCTGCTTAGTGATCTATTATTATCTTTATGTTGTCCAGGAGAGAGGCAAATAACGATCAAACGAAGTTGTACAGGTTTGTCTCTACAAGAATACCTATACAACAGATTGATGATATATTTTCTAATTGAATAAAGTTGTATTGAATATTATCACGGAATATTTACAGAAAAATAATTTCTCTATCTAATAATAATATTCATAATCTTCCCCATCTATTAACCAAGTTTCAAGCTTTGAAGCTCTCATTTCATCAGTAAGAGATACAAATGTCGCTTTTTTAACTTAATTCCGATTGTCATCACTCAAAATTTTTCACATCAATACTCAATCTTAGAAATCATGATAAGCATCCTGGTACATCGAAATCTTCCAGGCATCATCATGCTGGTGTGAAAAATATAGTATTGAAGATTGTCAAAACTAATTGACCGTAATTAAGGGTGCACTCATTTCAATTCAAGGATTTCTACACCGATTTGAGATGTATGTAACCCTTTGTATGAAATATGAGACACGTATAACTTCATTTTTTTCGAAAGTTTTGAATAGAAAAGAGTCTGTAAGAAGTTCGGTTTTTCATTTTTGAGCTGTAAATTATTGAAGGCGTGCCTAAGAGAATTTAATCAAGTGCACCTTCAATAATTAAATTTCAAAAGCAGTTATAATTCTAAAGAAAGTTACTTTGCTATGGAGATAAACAGTTTCTTAAAACAACATAAAGACAAAAGAACCGGCCAGGATCTCCACGAACACCTCTGCAACATCCTTGGCAAGATCCTCCTCGATAACCCAAAGAATGCTTTCGAAGCTTTTGAAGATTACTCTCACATAGTCAAGCAATCCGGCTTCAGTTACAAGGATCCTCTCAAAGGTGACACCAAGCAATATTTCAGAGAGAACTACGAAGAAATTAAAAAATTCGCAGAGGATACCATGGCTAACTTGGGCGTACCTCCCCTTATTAAACCTGAATGAACTTTCTTTTTTAGAGAATAAACCTCGGTACCGAAGAAGAGCCTGACTTCGCTGGTCCAACTGGATACGTACAAAACCTAGTTGAACTCTTCAAGAAATTTGAATGGGCAGGCATTTCTGTCGGTGATGAGGAGGCTTACCAACTTCAACGCGCTCTTACGGTAACTCTTCCTTTCTTGCTTGAATATCATGATGAATGCGAAATTTTGAATGGAAATAGAAACTTTCGGTCACTAAGAAGCCTAAATCAGTCCGATTCTGGGGCAAAATTTTTGGTTCAGAGAAAGATTATTACATTGCTGAAGTTGATGGGTATGAGCCTGAAGGAGACCAAGCAGAACCTCCAGCAGATGCCGAGCCTCGTGGCGCTGAAGGAGCAAATAGATACACTTATTTCGTAGCGAACGATGGTAAATTTCGATACATACAACTTGAGATTAATTTGAAAAAAAGTTCTTGGCAACTGGGTCGAACTGCCTCTCATTACTCCAAAGCAAATCAATGGAGCCAGAAAGATTAAGCACATCCTCACTGGAAACTTGGATGCCAAAATTATTACAAATCCATTTTTCTTCGGAACTGAACAACACTATGTAAGCTTCTATCTTCCCTCGTTTTGATTTGACTCACCTTTACTGTTCAACAGTTGAAAGCTCAAATCGTTAGAATTACCCAAACCACTACATTATATCCAAAGGGTCTCTACAAAATTACTGAAGACGATGAGAGTAACTTTGCTGCAACTATATAATTTGTAACTTACACTATTTTTAAAAAACAAATAGCCCAAAGACAAATTGAGCCTGTGGAAGACCCACCATATGTTTACCCAGACCTTAAGGAAGCTAGCAAGCTCAGCTCATGGGTTCATGCTAACACAAACTTTTTAAGGGTAAAATAAATAGTTTCTGAGACTGTTGCAATAATAATTCACTTTTTAGGAAGGAAAAGTGACTCACAGTGAGCCTCCAGAAGACTTCGAGGGCGATCGTGACGAAGAGATGAAAAAGTACCAGGCACGCGATCCTTGGGAGCCTCGCCTCAAACCAATCAGCGAAGATATTGGTAAATTTTTTACTCTGCTTGCTTGACTCAACCAAATTTTCCACTTCATATAGACCCAGTTACTAAACGACCACTTTGGACGATCAGAGTCCTTGGCGATAAGAACGAATACGAAACCCTTGCCTTCAAGAGCCCAATTAAGCATAGAGCGTTGATATTGCTTAGATCTCTGACTTGGCCTGGAACAAATATCTTATACACTGTAAAAACCGCTCTCCGATCCTGGTTTTAAATTTCCATAGAACCAAACTCTTGAAAGCGTATACTTCGGCTACGGTTTCAAGGCCGAAACCGCTCCATTCTATCCAAAGATGACTCAAATCGTGCTTGAAGAGCCAGAGGACCCAACTGAACAGCCTGAGGTATGACACCTTTGTGTATTTCGAGATTATTAATTTAATTTCCTTAGCCAACACCTTTACACCCTCCACAACAAGATGCTCAAGCTGATGGAGACGCAGCAGGTGATGGCGACGGCAACGATGCGGCTTCCGCGAAACAAGACCAAGACGACGATTCATAATACTTACTCCAAGGAAAAGCTTCTCACCTTCCGTGCTATATATATGTTTCAGTCACTATTAGTCTAAGGTGTAGCTAACTCTTCATAAAAATTAAACTATTTTGGTACATTCTGCTTACATCTTGAAGATATTGAAAAAAAAATTTATGAGGAAATAAAACTAAAATAAATTTATTTCTCTTAACATGAATCAAAGAACTCTGAAACACCCCAACACCAAATTAGGAGACCTGTTAGAAGAATCGCCCAAGAAATTGACAAAGATAGAAGCACCTTGCAACAGCACAACCGACCTTCATGCTAACAATACAAAAAACTGGAATGAAGATTCTGATGACAATTCCCATGGAGATATGAAAAACGGTTTCGCTGATAAAAGTATTCACATTTTCCTCAATAAACAACATATTTTATTTGCATTCATCAGCTGCTGTTGTTGTAAAGAAGATGCAGGAGGAACCAATAAAGGAGTCAAATACCATGCCCAGTGAATTCTTGCCACCATGCATGCCATTGCCAGACGAGAAATACAGTTTGCTGCCTGATATGATCTTCGGATGGAAGCCTAAGATGGAATTCGGTGCACCCATCCCTTTGAAGTTCGCTAGCAGTCGTTTAGACAATATACTCTCAGAATATTATTCTAATCCTGCACATTACATTAAAGAAAAAGGGATGCGAGTCATCCACCACGGTCTTCGACCTGCAGATTCATTCAAAATGCACGCACAGTTCCAAGGCCCAAACACCTATACGATTCGCAATTCGCGTCTGATGTTTGAAAAATATCAGATTTTGTCGCAGTATGTTGACACGAATGAATTTTCACAGAATAGACCTTATTTGGGAATGGATAAGAACATCAGTGCGAACGATTTACATTTTGACTCGTGCTTTGAAAGCGGCAATCTTGACGTTGTTATTCAAAGAAGCTATAATGAATATGATTTGTATATGAGAGTTGACACGAATACAAGAGGGCACACGAATTGGTATTTGATCATGTATTTGATGTCTTTGTCTAAAAGCAACTCTGTAGGTATTATTTCACAGTAAAGAACGGCAAAAGGAATCAAACCGTTCACTTCAACCTGGTGAATTTCTGCAAACCAGAGAGCTTATATAAAAGAGTAATATTCCCCCACTTTCACTTCCGTGTGCTTAACGCAATTTGGCATTAATAGGGCAAAAAGCCTTTTATTTTCTCAGAAAAAGAGAGATATCTCGGCTGGATTCAGGGTGGAGAAAATGTTATTTATTCTGAAATGCCTCAGCCGAGATACGATCCGTTACAAAATGGAGAGCAGAAACCAAAGAAATATTACAAATTAAGTTTCGATTACACTTTCAAGCACGATGAGGACGTTGTCTCGTTTGCACTGTGCGTACCATACACCTACTCTCAGCTGCTTCGATATATCAAAGAGGTCCTGCTAAAAAAGAACTTGCAGCCAGGACTTGAAAGTGATCAGCTTGTTAATCCATAATTTACCTAATTTTTTTGTTGTTGTTGAAAAATAGAACCGATACTAAAAGAAGGAAAGCTTTGTGCGGATTTGAGTGGCGTTGACGTCCCACTTCTGACAATAACCGAAGACGTTAATAATGAAGAGGAGAATTCCAAGAAAAGAGTTTTAATAGCAACAGGACGTATTCATCCCGGTGAATCCAATGGCTCCTGGGTCACTCAGGGCTTTTTAGAATGGATTTGCGGCATGAGTGAAGAAGCGGTTTTTCTCAGACGACATGTAGTGATCAAAGTAATTCCGATGCTAAATCCTGACGGCGTAATCGCTGGCAATTTTCGCACGGGATTGGCTGGAAACGATTTGAACAGAAAATTTGCAGAACCTAATGAGAAATTGCATCCGACTGTATTTGCCATGAAGAAAATGGTCGAAGAGCTAAGGGCGAAAAAGATTAAGGTGTGGGCTTATTTAGACTTCCATGGGCATTCTACTAAGAAAAATGTTTTTATCTACGCGCCGGAGTTTCCAGTGCATTCACCGTATTATTATAAAAACAAGATACTGCCGAAATTGATATCTTTAAGGACAGACATGTTTCGTTTTCACTCCTGCATTTTCCGAGTCGCTAAAGGGAAATTGACGACGGCACGAGCAGTGTTTTCAATGGATTACGGAGTTCAAAATTGTTTCACGGTCGAAGCGTCTTTTTCAAGCTACGTAAACAGCGCTAAAGAAACGAAACCATTTGTTAGTGAGTTATTCGTGGAGATGGGAAGTCATATAGCGTTTGGAGTCTTCGAGTATCTAAAATTGTTGGAGGAAGAAGAGGCTCTTCGAGAAAAACGCAGGCTTGAGAGACTTAAAAAGAAGAAGCTGAGACAGAAGAAAAAACTATGGGACCCCCTAACGAGGGCTGAACCAAAGCCAGAGGATTTAGCTACTGCAAGTCCTTTGAAGAATCAGGGAGGTCGAGATATTCTCGATTCGCGTTCATCGACAAGTTTCGGACAGGCTGTGCAAGCAGAAGTGAAAATGAAGGGTCAATATGCGCAGCTAGAGAACGCTGATTATAAGCTGAACAAATTTCCTTTTGATAACTCTACGCCTGTTGGTGGCGAAAAAGAAACGTTTGGAGCCACTGTCACAAAAAAACTAAGCAAGTCCAAAAACCCATCGGGCTATCTGGAGCCGTACAATAAGAAGAGCAAGTCTGGGGCTGCTACTAAAAAGAAAAAGATGACGAGTAAAAAGAGTTTTGATCTTGATGATGCCGAGCTTGGTATCAACAGATTAAGAGATGTAAAACGAAAAATTGTTATGATCATCTTTGATGCCTTTTATGTAGGAAATAAAAGCAGATTTGAGCAAAAAGAAAGAGTACGAAGACCCCGACGAACCAGAGGAAGGAGGATCAGATAGCGAATCTTCAGACGATGACTTTGATGTAGATAATGATCAATCGAATAGGAATAATAATAACCTTTTTCTTAGGGAGAAGAACTGAAAGCCATTCAAAAGAATATCCTCGCTAATATAGACATATTCACTGATTTGATGAATTCAACTTCGATCTCGAAAAAAACACTGCATAAAATCAAAGTTAACTTAGAGGCTAAACCTCCAGTTCTCTCAAAGCAAGAAACTCCTCAAATGAACGAACCAAAGCGAGCAAAATCTAAAGTGAATGAATCGAAAGAAATGAAAGAATCGAATCAGAAGGCATCAACAAGACCAGCAAGTTCTTATAATTTTGATAAAAGACAGACAGCAATCAGGAATTACAAGTAATGAAAATTGAAATAGTGATTATCTAACTTCATTGTGATACTAAAAGACAAGCGGAAATCGCCAAGCCTACTACACTCGCAGAATCAATTAAAGTCCAAGAGTAACTTTAGCTTCAAAGACAATGAATAACTCTTTTTGGTTTCACAGCTATCAGCTAACGACTCATTTCCCACATTATAAATTCTCGGAAGGAGGACGTGATTACTTATTTAGAATTAAAAAAGCACTGACAACACCGGAGCAGCCTAAGAATGAAAACACACAAGCCTTGCAGAAAAAAGAATCGAAAAAAGCGCTCAATCACAGCCATCAAATGACGAGAGAAGATTTTCAGCAAACCGCAAATGTGTCTGATTTAAATAAGTCTGATGTAAGTGAACTGTATCAAGTCTTCAAACCACCGCAAAAGAGTGAAGAAGGAGACAAAGTTAGCCCCTTCAAGGAGATTTTCAAGAAAGAACATTCAACTTCTAACTCAATCTCGTTACCGAAATCACGCAATGAAAGACTCGCAAGGGACACTCAATTGCGGAGAAATAATCCCATTGAAAATGAACGAGAAGAGCCACCAGGAGTGTTTCTACCCAAATTCCCTCTCATCAGAGGCAACGCGTCTGTGTACGAGAAGATCCTCTTCGAAATCGCAGATCCGCGAGTAAAATCCTCTGAAGTGTCGAAAATCCGTATTAACCTCTGTGGCACCCACGCAAGCTAATCCTTCTAAACATTGTAGATCGCAGGCCTGTCTCTATGACGCAAGCTCATACTCCTCGTAATGTGATCGATGATGAACACTTTCAAACTCCTAGGGAGGTTGAAGAGGGCCATTTAGAAAACAGTAACTAGCATTTATTTCGATTGCATTGACTCTAATCAAGCCAAAGAGCCTCCTAAGGGGAATGAGAAGGCCGTTCCTTTGATTGATTACAGTCTATTTGTCGCGAGAAATATCAAATTCGGGAGTCATATTGCCAATCCTAAAAGCAAACAAGCAACTCCTGCTCATCTAGCACCCATTAAACAAATTCTTCATCATGCTGAGTGGGGTGGCGGTAAAGCAGAAAGCGCATCTCCTGTAAAGCCGAGGATGGAAGTCGCAGACAATTTAATTGAGCTTCTCTTGTCAAATCAAAAAAATAAGTTGCCGCAGAGCTTTAATAATCACAAGAAAACGATCCAGGATCGATTGAAGGTATATTTATACAAAATACTTGAATGTTTTCTAAATGAACTTTGTGACAGCGGCGATCGTTCGTCTCATAAGAAAGACAATCCTCGCAAGGGAGTAGAGAGAGCGAAAGCTTTTCATATTAGAGCAGATAAAAATCTGTAATTCATACTTAAAGGTTTTAATTAGATACAACGTTATCAATTTAGTAAATGTATGATAGTTCTGTTTATGAGGCTTTTAGAAAACACGATGTTTTTTAACTATTTACGAACACTACACATTACAAACCTATGAGGATCGATTATTTAAGAATGACAAGTTCCACTTTGAATCTAAATATTGAGTTAAAAAAGAAGGCGCAGTCTCAGTCATTCTTTCGAGATAACACACCAATGTATATTCGAATTCCTTCAAAAGGATAATCGCTCAACGGCCTCAATTCGAAAGTGATCACCGAGCGTGAACAATAAGTCCTAATTTCGGGACGGAGGCCTCCATTATGAATGTAAAGAATAATTCTGCTGGAAAAACTATTTCAAGAATTCTTAGATATTTAGGATTCACAGGTCATTTCAAAATCTGATGAAAATGAGCTCTGCCAGAAAAGCTCATCGCGATGATCAGACAATTGTTGAACAATATAACCTTCTTCCATTAATAACTCAGTCTCATATCAAGAACCTTCTGGTGATATTATTAGTTTCCAGTGTCGCCCCAAGAAAAGGCAAATTTTACGTCTCATCGTCAAAGAATTTGGTATACACAAAAAAATACATTTCCAATCTTCATCATGCGAGGACCCTTGATAAGCTCTTTACAAAAAATTCTAATAGTAGATCCCAAAAAAGAAAGCTCATCTGTGTGAGATCGAAAGTGCTTGTGCTTCGTTTTCGGGAACATACCTATGCAAACAAAGGTCTGACAAATCTATCCCGTCTTACATGGCAAATTGTAAGTATATTGCTTACAAACTGGAATGCTCATATAGTAGCTTTCAAATTTCTGCTGTATCTGTGATAAGAGTCGTCTCGAGTCATTTTTTTGCTCAATAAAGCTAATTATAGATGGTTTTTTACATTAGTACGCAATATCCGTCGATACACAATGACGATTCCGGCTATAAATTCAATGAGTTTTAAACGAAAATCAAATTTCGAATTGATTTGAAGATATTTCATTCAGATTCATGGCGAAACTGTTCTCTTTGGGCTATCTCGGTCCAATCTTTATCTCCTTCTTGGTCTTCGTAATCTACAATACTTTTGCGCCTCCTCCCAACAACGGCGTTTTGAACTTGAACGCTGCTGGTTATGGAAATATAACAATCTACAAGGATAAAGATGGAATATCTCGTATCTATGCAGACACCTTCAAGGATGCACTCTTTGCTCAAGGATACGTCCATGCTCAGGATCGTCTTTGGAGCCTGCAAGTGAAAAGATACCTCTCACAAGGCAGACTTAGCGAGCTTTTTGGTTCTAAGACTCTTCCTATTGACAAATTTTTCCGAACAGTTGGAATTGCTGAAGCTGGCAGAGACTCCGCTCCTCACTTGGATGCTATAATGATGGAGACCACACAAGCTTACGCTGACGGTATCAATTCTTATGTTAGCACCATGAAGTACCATCCACTCGAATTCTGGATGTTGTGGTCAACATTCGAAAATTTTACCGTCACTGACTCAGTTACAATTCTCAAGTTCCTCTGTTTTACGACTTCAATGGATTGGATCACTGAACTCATTCGCACAAGACTCGCTGAGGAAGTAGGAAGGGAAAAGACATTGGAATGGCTCCGTGTTGATAACCTCTTTGAAGAAACTCTTATTATAAACGATGAGGAGTTGAAAACTACCAAACTGTTTGACCCTAAACTCGGAGAAAAGCTTAAAAAAATGAATTTTTCGGACTCACGTGATACATTCTATAAACGGTTCCACAATGATTCAGAAACCTACCGCAAGAACGCAGTGTTCCGAAAGGGTGGTATCGACGAGCTCATTTGGAAACATGTCGTTGATGAGTTCGTGAGCTTCAGAGGCAGTAATGCCTGGGTCATCCATGGAAACCTGACTAACACTGGCAAGCCTATTGTTTGCAATGACCCTCATCAGCCCAGCGGTATACCCAGTGTCTGGCATTTGACAGAAATGAATTTTGAAAACTTGACCTTGTTTGGAGCCGGATTCCCTGGAATCCCTTCGACAATCTTCGGAAGAACGCAAAACATTGCTTGGGGAATCACGACGCTCATTGGAGATAACGCTGATCTCTTCGAAGAGCAAATAAGCGAAGACGGCACGAAGTACTTATATGAAGGCAAATGGTACCCGTTGGACGTCAGAGAGGAACTCATCAAAGTGAGATTTGACGTGGACATTAAATACAAAGTCTACTCAACAAGGCACGGCCCAATCATAAATAGATACACAGCTGACGACCTACCTTTTTTGGTTTTCCCACGGTTGACTGAGAAGAATATCTCGTTAGCTTGGGCTGGAAGAATCAAAGAAGACCCCACTTATCGAGGTTTCAGAGACATGTTCTATGCAACTACAACACAGGAGGCGGTGAAGGCTATCCAGAGCACGTGCTTCAACGGCAACTTCCTATTCGGGCTTGCGAATGGTGATATCGGTTTTGCCACTGGAGGGCGCTATGTGAAGCGAACGCATTATGAAAATGAACCTTTCTTCAAAAATGGTAGCTTGGCAGAGGATGACTGGTTCGAGATGATCCCTCCGAATGAAATGCCAGCGATAATCAACCCACCAAAAGGGTATATTCTCCATGCTAACAACAAAATCGCAAGCAATAACCTGAAGCACGGAATGAGCGTAAACATTGGTACTCAGTCAAGAGCGTACCGCGCGACTCAGATAATTGAGAAATGGAAGAAAGAAGGACACAAGATAACCCTCGAAGACGCTAGAAATATGCAACTTGATGTCGTTGATCCGTACCTAGAAGAGGTTATCGGAGGATTGCTTGCTCTGGTAGAAAAATACGCGGGAATCTTTAAAGACGTTGATAGGAATGCAATCAGCGAAATGGTTGCGTTGATGGCAAATTGGAACGCGACTTTCGAAAAAGAGAGCACACCTGCCTTGATATGGTCGGTTTGGGAGCTTCTCTATCAGGGGAAACTTTTACAGAAGTTCCCTCATTTCGATCAGTACGAGAGACTCCAATATACTGCAGGGTGGTTTGCTGAGCAGTATCAATTTTCCCAGTATCGGTCCTGGATCCGCAATGAAACGATACAAAACGATCCGCTCTATTGCCAAGACGTGAATAACTCTTACCCTGAACCTGCTTGCATCTACCATTTAGTCCATGCTCTTGCTGAAACTCCAAAGTATATTGAGAAGGAATTAGGAGCCAATAGGACTCTATGGCAATGGGGAACGCTACATACTGCAGAATTCCCGCATTTGCCTTTCAGTATGATTCCTGGTATCCGCTGGTTATATCATAGAAGCTATCCTGCGAATGGAAACAGAAGGACGCTTGATTTCGCAGGCTATGAGCCACAAAAGCATTCCTTCAAAGCGATTCACACGGCTAATTATCGTGTGGCAATGAGCTTGGCAGAAAAGACCCAGTATCACATGCTTGATACTGGTAATACTGAGAGCCCGTTTTCGAAGCACTACGACGACCAGCTGCAACTTTTTAGAAATGGAAAGTATTACGAATTCGATATTGATAAAGAAACTATCGATCCTCAGTGGAGTAAGCTGACCCTAGTTACCAAAAAAAAGAACGCATAAATAAATGAGAATGGACATTGAGAACAGATGAGGAGTTTTGTTCTCAAGTGTAAGGACAAAACTTCTGAATTGCTGTTTTATGTTTATCTTATAAAGAAATTATGGGGAAAATACATACAAATATTATCGTAAAGCATCGTATGCACTAAGAAATTAATAGAAACAATCAAATCTTCTAAATAATAAGATTTCATGGAATAAGGTTTAGCCAATTCAAACAAAGATCAAAGATATCTGAAAAAAAAGAGAGTAGGTTTTCATAGTTTGCAATTATGAGTGTATTTTTTATGTTTACTAACGTTGAGGGTCCCAACGTTTCTCACTTTTGCACCAAAGACACTTTTGCACCAAAGACACATTTCGTTCTTCAATGCGTTTAGCAATATCATAAAACTCCATTCATATTATAATGATGAAATGAGTGTATCCTGAATCCATTTAACTTTGACGTTTGATTTTTACGAAATTTATTTCTCAAGATCTCAACTTAAAATCTTGATTACTAAGAAACCCCTGATGCTCTTAAAGCTCGAGGTGTTCCCTCTCTTGACTACATTTATGATTTTGACATCGGTTGGAGTCCTGACCAATCCTCGTGGAATGTCTGTCAACATGAAAGAGTCTTCTGATGTAAATGCACTTCATCAAAGTCACGGAGAAATGGAAGCATATACTCCACATAAGAGTGACTACACAATAGCTATAGATGGCAGTATTCAATTGGGCTACTACTATGCTACATTCTTCTTGGGTTACCCGCCGCAGAAACAGACCTTTATTGTTGATACAGGAAGCAGTATAACAGCAGTGCCATGCAGTGGTAAGAAAAATATACAGATAATAATCTGATTTGATAAGATTGCTTGGATTGTGGCTCGAACCATTTTAATGAGAAGTATGATCCCAGACGGTCAATGTATTCAAGAAGAGTTAGTTGGGAAGAAAAAATCGGAGATTTTATTCGAAATTCTTGTTTCACAGAAAAATGCAACTTCTCTATAGTAAGTAAAAACATGTCGTTCGAAGCCTACCTTCTTGTAGGAGTACACAGAAGGGAGTTACTATTCCATAAAGGATATTTTTTCGAATCATGGTGTGCCCTCCGAACATGAAGAGCTTTTACAGCATTATCATTTCACAGTTGACTCAGAGGCTTTCTCGGGTGTTCGCTGGCCTCGTGTTAATTTTGGCTGTATACACCGGTAAAAACATGTGGAAAATCCTAACTGATGTCGTGTTTAGTGAAGAAGGCTTAGTTAAAAGGCAAAAAGCTGATGGAATTCTCGGTTTAGGAGCCAATACTGATAGTATGTGTTTTGTCTTTTAATAGCTTACATTGTTTTTCCAGCTTCAAGTGTAATGCCGAATTTTGTGGACACTATCACTCAAGCCTACAAAGAGATATTTACAAGATCGTTCTCCCTCTGTCTGTCAAGCAGTGAAGGAGGGTATCTTACAATTGGAGGCCGGGACGATAAGCATCTAGATATTCGTGAACCTTCGGTTATAATTGGATATAAGAATGACTCGGGACAGTATCAAATACAAATTCACAGTCTTACAGTATGAATATTGATACTTGAATTTCGCTGAATATTGAATGGTTAAGTTAAATGGAGAAGCAGGAGTGATCGCAAATGCGAAGGACTTTTCTCATTCAGAGATTGTTATTGACTCTGGAACAACCATGCTCTACTTGACTCCAACAATTAGGAAGTATGCTTGAAATATCCTTGGCCAATCGTTCAATAAAATTGATTGACTTTTAGAAACTTAATGGCAAGAATCAGAGCCTTTTGCTCCAAGAATTCAGCACACTGTGGAGGTTCCAGTCCAATTATTGTTGAAGAGACCATGTGCTATAAAAGAGATCTTTTCTCATGGCCGAGTCTCAACAATTTTCAACTGAGTTTCCCAAATGTTACATTCACACTGGATGACAATCAAAGCTACACGCTCAGTGGAAAAGAGTATCTTTTCCTTTTCAGTCCAGAGGGATCACAAGAATATTATTGCCTTGGAATTTTTGCACATGAGTAAGTTTCATTTTCTTTCAAGAAGGTCGGGTTGAGCTAATTTCTTTTAATATAGGAATCGGATTATCCTTGGAAGTATTTTCATGAGAAACCATGATTTCCATTTTGACAAAGAAAACAGAAAAATCGCAATGACTCCAGCTAATTGCTCTGCACTCATGCCTTTAATCGATAGAAGTAACTCAGAGGATCCAGTCTCTTGGGAAGAGCCAAAAATGTTGAATGTAGACACAGAATTCATTAAATATTGGGGAGTGCCTTCAGAAATAGCACGTACCTAAGCATATTCTTTCAATTTAATATTTGCTAAATATAGATGTGGTGATCCTAGCATTTCAAGTTCTTATGGTGGTCGCGATTGCTTGCTTTTTCTCACGCAAATAGATTCGAAGTTCGATTGATTTTTTCAATTACTAAATAAAATCCAGAAGAGGCAGTACTAAGAAGACAGGGTTGTTAATGATAAAATATGAAAATTGCATTTTTAATTTATTTTAGCTTAATGAGCTTCTATTTTCATCAATTGATTGCTGTATTGTAAGTTTACAATATATGAACTCTATGTGAAAAATCATGCATTTGTTCCTCAAATGATTGAATAGATATCTCTGATTGCTACTAAAATTGATCGATGGAGATATAAATGAATACAGATGAATAATTAATTACTCATACACAGATTTATGAGAGAAAAATCTCTCTTCAGAGGTACGAAGATGTATTTAGCAAAGATCTTGGTTTGATAAAGGTATTTGGAGATCTCATCGCAATTTCTAGGGGGACTTGTTAGAGACTTCTTACTAACAATTTGTTGCAATTAATCAATATTTCTTCCTATAATATTTTTCAAGAAGAGTTTTGGGCATTCACTCTAAGTATTACCTTGATCCATTTAATCCTACATCATACGACATCAGGCACGTTATTCATGTAAATTGAATCAACCAGGAGTGATTTCCTCTGATTCTCAATCTCAACAACATTTTAGTTTGATTGCAAACTAACACATATTGACTCAAAAACTCTTTCACTAAGATATCTTCACATCTAGACTTCAAGAAGGAACTGCTCGCTGCGATTTGCTCTTTGTCTTTCTTCCTCAAATTTATGATATAAAATATCTCATTAATATTAACGTATAATCAATTTTATTGCATCATAACCTGAGCCCTTCACTCGGTAAATTAATGGAAAGGAAATCATGGTTTCGCATACCTGAAGAAGAGCTTAGAACTCGAGAATATACCATCGAAGAGCGAATGGAGGTTTGATTCTATTCTTTTCAAAGCAGCAAACGATCGACTTTCCTTTTCATGTTAGAAAGCAATCGAGATTCTCAACCTTCCTCCTGTGCGCCGTGACAATAAGGCAATTTATATGTTGTCTAAACTCATGAAGAGCATTGGCTTCTTCAAGACCGTGCATGATGACTATGGTCATGAAACTCTTATAAAATTATGTAGATATTTCACTTACGAAACGAAACCGAAGTCAAGCATCATTTTTAAGCAAGGTATCATCTTAAAGGCAAAAGACATCAGTTCATCAACTGCTTTAGGCGAGCGTGGACGAGTTTTCTTCATTCTTTTAAAAGGCAGAGCTGGTGTTAATCTGACATTTCAAAGGACTGTTTCAAAACCGGATGGATCGGTTGAAGTGGAATTTTACCTAAATGAAGTCGCTGAGAAAGTGGCCGGCGATTCTTTCGGTGAATTAGCTTTAATTGAAGATAAACCGAGAACTGCGACTATTATTTGCAAAGAGGAATGCCATTTTGCTGTGTTAGACCGAGACCCTTACAAAGAGATCCTCGGTAAAAGCCTCACCCTCTTTCTCATGGCTTAAATACTGTTTGCGATTAAGCGGCTGCACAGCAAGAAAAAATCGACGAGCAAATCAATTTCTTCTTGGGATTTCCACTCTTTGCTAACACGTCACGCAGAGTGCTTTCCACATTCATCTATCATTTTCAGCAAAAGAGATACAACATGAATGACTGGGTATATAAACAGGGTGACGAACCTCAATATATCTACTTCATCAAGCGAGGGGAGTTTACAGTAATATGTTCAATACATTGGATTTAAATGTGAGAAAACTGGATAGATGATGAGAGAGGTCGAAGTAGCGGACCTAATCGATTTCGGTGAACCGGAGCTGAAGATGATGAAACATAAGACACCTAGAAAAACGTTGAAAGTAGATCCAAAATGTTTAGAACTTAGCTGATGTCCCGTTAATATTTTTCAGATTGCAAATCTACAGAGTGGTCAGATAATCGGACTTGAAGATGTGGTAGAAGGCCGGAAGAGAGCTGAATCGGTGAGATGTATACAAAATAACTCTTTGGTGTACTACGTCAAAAAGCAAGTAATTTTTGAAAAAATATTATTGATGAGGTGAATAACAATTATTGTCTATTAGGATTTTTTGAGAAGATTTTGTTCAAACTCATATGATGAGGTGGGGAAAAGTGTGAAAGCATATGCACAAGCAAGAATAGAATTTCATAATGAGCGAGAGAATGAAATCAAAGAGGTGGCTCAGATGAAACGCGAATACATGCTGAACCAACCGATGAAATCCAATAAGAAGATCAGTGCATACAGACAGGTTATAGAGGACCCTGATGAGATGTCAGATAGCGAGTCACCGGAGAGAACAGAAACACAGCAGTCAGGTATACATTTTTCCAAGAATATAATAAGGAAATCTTATGGTGATTCCTTAGTTGCCGCGCGTGACCTAAGTCCTGCAAACAACGCTGATTTTCTTATGACAGAGACAGAAACATCCATGACTGAAAGAAGAGGCGCAAAGATACTGGCACTTCCAGGCACTCAATCAACAGAGCAATCTTTTTCTGGGAAAAAACAATCTTTAACACCCAACGATAAAAAGCATGTATCAAAGCGAGGAAGTTTCAGCCAAGCGTCTAAAAACCGAACACCAACGGATCCGGATAACTCCGAGTCTTTCGGCTACAGTGTCACTGAGCAAAAAAATCAAGGTCGTCCAAAGTATCAACGGCCATCACTGCGTTTGCCGATGAAAAAGCCTGGAGATTCGTCGCCTTCAAGGAAGCAATATGAAGAAGATAATTCAAATTATCCCCAAATGAATGACGCAATGAGCATGGCATCTCATCGAACTCGGCCTTATAGCGCGCGGAAAGGAACTCCTGACCATCAAAGAGTCGATACCGAAGGTACTTCAGAGTATTCGAAGCAGAATCAATGTAGAGCGCGAGACCCAGAGGGGTCCCAAACAACAAGGCAATATCTGCAGAAAAAGGCGATTGTTCAAACTGTTAGAGCGCGGCCCAGGAGCTTAAATAGACCCATTAACACCGAACAATCGGAGGAGTCTGCAGCAAAAACATCGAGAAGCAAGGACGCTAACCGAGAATATATGTCTTTTAAAAAATGCGTGGATGATGAGTCCATTATGTTTGGGTACAAAGATCAAAATATTCTGCTTGAAAACAAGGCTTATCTGATGGCGAAAATGGAACGGAACAGTAGAGTTAAAGAGTTGGACATCTTAAAATATCTAATCCAAAGAGAAAAGGAAAGTCGGGTCCTCAAAAGGAGAAAGGATACCGTTAATATAGATCCCGCTTTCAAAGCCAAGCAGGAAGAGCTAAAGAAGCGGGAGTCTCTCAGGACCACTAAGAATAAACTCACTGAATCGAGGTTTGATGAGACACTCATAATGCTAGACGACCCTCAACCTAGAGCTTCTTTCAAGATAGGAGACCGACAGTTTACAATCGAAGGCGAAAGTACAAACTCGCCGCTTTATCAACGACAGCTGACAGAAAGAGGGAGTATAGAACCAGAAAATAAAGTTATCTACCCTCTACACGGGCTGAAGCAGAGCAAACCACCGATTAGTATGTTCAAGCAAATGCAATTTGCAAGGAAGCATCGAAAGCTTGCAAAGAAATTGGACGATAATGAAGAACCCCCTCGAATTCATTCTTATGAAGTACACACGTAATAAGCTTTCTTAGCAAAGCCAATTTTTTTGAATCATGTACTATTGAGCGAGTGTTCGATAGATCCAGAGTTTATACACTAATTCAATAAACCATATACAACAAAAAAGAGAGAGCAACTCTTGATATTTAAGCCTTCAGAGTATTTACACGCTTGTAAGGAGCGATTTGGCATAATACCTAATGAATAAGTTCTCATTTTCTCTGAGTTGTTGCTCTCAGAGGCTCAGACGGAGGAAAATTGAGCGATTAGTGATTTAATCGAGTTGTATTGTAGCTATTTGGTGTATTCACCTATGAGGAGAGACAAGTACTTAGCCAAAGGTCGGCGACTGGTCCTCTTCTTCTGTTTCGATTGATTTTTTGGGCTGAATTACAAAATATTTTTTCCTCTCAGAGTTGTTTTCAGCTCTTGAAACCTCTTCGCTCAGTTTCACTTCCTCAGGCTCATCGTACTCCTCTTCGTCTTCATTCAAGACGTTTTCGTCACCTGTTTCTACTTTAAACTCTTCTACATGCTCCTTTGCGCGCTTGTAAGTCGCTTCTCGACTGTAAGCGCTCAGCATACTTTGAGAGAGAGTGGTTTGATCTTTCTCGCTTTGATGAGATTCAGTCATTTCGAGTTTCTTTGTCAGAACCAAAGAATGTCGTAATAAAGCTTCCTGAAACTCTTTACTTCCTACACCTTCAATCATTTTAAGCTGTTTAATTTCTTCATTTAGCATCTCCTTTTCGTCTTTAGTGCCACCCGCCGTCAATTTGGTCGGAGTGGCATCCTGAGTCTTTTGCGTTTCAGCAGATTTCATTATTTTCGAATCCAATCCTAGATCGATCTTTGGTGAACTCTTTGATGTCGCTCTCTCGCTCAACTTGGGTGATGTTACCTTTCTTCTAAGCTCATCACTTTGCTGCCGATTATCCATGTAAAGTAAATACAATTCTCTATATTTGCTATCCAATGCTGCATATTGCTTCTCCAGCTCAGCGTTTTTCTGAGCCACCTCTGCATTTTCCTCTTTCAGAAAGCTGAGTTGATGCTCAATCTGATCCATAGAGAGTCCTTTCCTTCCTCTTTCATACGAAGCAATCATGTTTTTGAGATCTTGGTTCTCGAGTACAAGTTCATTGGTCGCAGTAGCTTGATTCTGCAAAAATTTCATCAGCTCGGACCTTTCACGCTTTAAGTTGTTAATTTCTTCATTCAACGCATTCATTGTCACTATCTTCTCTTGTACAAGCCTTTCCATTTCCTTCTTTTCGGTCTCAGCAGAGATGTTTTTTTCTGAGTGAATTGAGAGCTCTTCTTTCAAGTTTTGCACGGTTGTTCTCAGCTCTACATTCTCCCAGCCTTTCTTCGCGAGATCAGTTGTGGCCTGCTCGAGTTCTCGTCGTAATGCACGTACCTCCCTTTCATGCATTGCGGATAAAGTTTCAAACTTTCTCGTCAACTCACCATAAACTTTTTCATGATCTACTTTAGCAGCAGATAACTCTTCTGCATGTCTGTCGACCAACCTTTGTAATTCTTCGATCTTTATTCTCTGTTTCTCTGACTCCATTATCTCTGAATCTAAAGAGTGTTTGAGTTGGGTGTTTTCATCTCTAAGGGATTCTACAAGTTTATATAAGGGCTCATTTTCCATGGGTTTTTCAGAGTCTTTTGAGGATTCTGGGTTTTGAGTCTTGGCTTGCAGATTTTGGTAGCATTTCAGACTAATAAGGAGATCAGCCTCTTTAACCTCCAATGCGCGCTTTAGCCTCTCGTTTTGGATTTTAAGATCGTTAATGGTGGCTTCTTTGGGCATCTTTGGAGGAGTTGTTGAGGTTAAATCTCGATTTTTCGAGCTGAAAGGTATAATTGACTTTGTGGGGATAGAATCGAATCGTCCTGTCGATTGGTTTTGCTGAATTCTATTTCCATATTCTTGGTAGTTTTCATGGGTAGATAGTCTTTTTGGACTCCTGACTAGAGAATCCGCTGGAGAGGGGCCATTTGATTGTATCATCTCGATCAGTGATCGACTGACAAAGGAGTTCGGATTCATCGTATTCTCCAGAAAATCTGAAAACATCGAGTCTCGATGACTCAACAATCCTGTTTGCTTCCCTGGCGAGGACAACTTTCCGGCTGGCTGGTCATGTACGTCGATAGGATGTCCTGCTTTCTGAGCGAAAGAGACTGACACTGGTTTTTCCATTGCTGCGGAAAGTCTGCTTCTCATGCCGAAAGTTTCGAAATTTGAGGGCTCATGTCCTCGATATTTCCGAGGAGAAGCATTCTTCGCCCTTGCTTCTGGAGACAACCGCCCATTCGCTTGGCCTCTGGCCATCTGCTCTGATTTAATCGCTCCACTCGTCGACATTAATAACCTAACTTTTTTTATATCCCTAGCTGTTAGCAATGACAAATTTTATTTCTAATCGTTCAGATTGTGCAGCAAACTCATTTTGCAGATTGCAAACAAACCACCATTTTTCATATGTTTTACGTAATAAGCCATCCTTATAGAGAGAGAGGCAAGAAGAATGTAGTCTCTCCCTTTCCCAGCTGTTTATTGTAAATTCATTTGGACAGAAAGAAAATAAATTTATGAAAGATATTATGATTCTTTGTTGATTCTTTTGTTAATATTTTGTAAAGTAATGAATGTATTTGGGTAACACACCGGCCTTAAGTTAAACAGACGCTATAGCAGACGAAATTAATTTGTCATCCTTTAACTTTCTACGCAATTGTTACGACAGATAGATGAATAGTGAAGGCACGATAGTAACTCTGAAAATAGTTAGAGCAGTGTATTCTCTGTAACTCATCTAGATCATCAATCTTTTTAGTCTTGTTGCGGCAAGAACCAACAATTGAGCTCTCTATTGAAAGGGAGGTCGCTTTAATAAAAAACAGAAACGATGAAGCAAGTACCTTTAGTCTTCTCTTGGCATTGAACTCCTTTATCTTTGTGGTAACAATAGGTAAGCTCTTACGAGGAGTGACGTCTCCAACAATCCAAGGGTGCTTCAAAATCTGATCAGCGTTGTATCTCTTCTTTGGGTCAACTTGTAAGAGGTTTTTGATCAAGTCCTTGGCTGTTCAAAAAAATAATTTCAGCTTTAATGAAAAGGGAATGTAAGCCCAACCATAGGAGGAAATATCATCCCATTGAGGAGAAGGGAAATCGTATTGTCCTTTCTTGATCATTTCGAATAATTTTTCGTTGCTGTCTTCAGAGAATGGCGGGAAACCGCAGAGCCTTCACATGATTTATAATTACTTTAAAAGCATCGAAAGAGAAGTTACATGACATAAATGATGACACCGATACTCCAGTAGTCAATAGAGATATCGTATCCTTTTCCTTCGATAATTTCAGGAGCTTTTCACATGAAAGCATTATGACAAAAGTTAACAAATGTGTGTGTTTTTACCCACATAACCTGGAGTTCCGCAAGCAGTTGTCATAAGGTCTCCGTTGATGACTTTCGCAAGACCGAAGTCCGTGACTTTGATGATCGCATCAGGATCAGTCGACGAGTATAAGAGATTTTCAGGCTTTTTTGCATTTTGTTAGGAAATAATCTGAGTTTCAAACAATACTTTCAAGTCTCTGTGAGCTATTCCCATAGAATGACAGTATCTGAGAGCATCTACAACAGGTCTGATGGTATCAGCGGCTTCCTTCTCACTATAAGACTCCTTTTCAACAATTCTATCGAATAACTGCCGAAATTATTAATTCGATGCAAAAGACCGAGCTCTTTACCTCTCCTCCCGTCATGAGCTCCATGACCATGCTGAATCTGGTCTTCTCGTCGTAGATTTCGTAGAGCTTGACAATATTTGGGTGATCAATCTTGAAAGAAAATAAAGGTAAGTTGCCTTTTTTTTTTTTAAGGAATGAGTTTTACCTGGCTCAGAATCTCAACTTCTGTCTGTAAGGCCATTTGATCGTCACTTTCCAAGGAAGTCCTATGCAAGAGTTGAGCAGAAGGATCAAAGGAAGCTTACTTGTCGATGATTTTGATAGCGAATTCTTCGTTTGTAGACTTTTTGATGCCTTTTCTGACGACAGCAAAGCTACCTCTGGAAAAAAAAGGGTGAGATGGCAGATTTGAGGATTATTATACTCTCCGAGGACTTTATCGAATTTGTAAGAGTCTTTGATTGCAGTAGTCTTGTAAATTGAGGACTCCATGTTATATGATTTTTTGTAAAGTTTTTAGGGATAAATTATTATAGTTTTAACTCGCCAAAATCAGAATTTCCAATTAAGAATAATTAATAAACTTTCTGCTCTAATGATGATTTATGCTGCTATATAATTTACGAGCTCTCACGTGTTAACTTACTTTCTATTTCAGCTAGGAGCGATAAACCTCTTAGATGGAGTCTGGACTAATTACTGAGAGTTTTTGAGTATTCTTCATCAAGATAGTGTTGAGTTCAAGTTCCACAGATACAAAATTCTCTTATTTTGCCTTCTCCCTTTGCGAGAATTTTCAGTATTTTGACCTTTTGAGATCACTGAAGTCTATGCAGTGTGAACAATGCTGTTTTTGAAGAAATATTAGAGGGTTTATCCAAAATAATTGCTGGAATTCCCAAGCTAGGAGGCAAATGACGTCCAAAAGCTAAGCGTGGTAGACAGTTCTTTAAAGTTGTAAAATGTTTTGTCCAAAAGAAATACAGAACTTGCTAAAATACTGCTACGCTGCCGAGTCGCTTATGATAAACTGAAATATATCTCTAAAGACAGTTTTTATAATTGAGTAAGTTCTACTTTTCAGGGACAATGAGAATATAGATGCTCCCTCTATTGCTGAATAATTAACTGATCGAAGATACATTGATCTATGCGATGAAGATTCTTCATCTTCATTATGATGTAATACAAAATAAATTCCCATTCACTCTCGTTTAATGTCTCTCCGATTTGGCTGCGAGACATATCGTCATATTAGTTGTAATCATCAGAAAGTTTCTTTTTTTCTCTATGAATTTCCAGCATATCAAGAGAGTTGCGATTTTCGAATAAGCTATCTAACAGTATCATTTAAAATTTGATTAGTGACAATTTTTCCAAAGCTAGCTTGGGCGTGCACTTTGCATGAAAAAATCAATTCCAGATAGGAATAGTCCAATCATTTCCTTCGTAAGTTTTCGAAGCATTACTCCAAGCTCAAAACGGGTTTCCACTCCTTCTCAATCAAGATCCAAGGGATTCTTTTCTCCAAAAAACAACAACGTCACTATTCAAAACCAGTCGAAAGAAACTGGGGTATCAGCAGTAACTCGTGAAGATAAACCACTGAGAAAGCCACAAAAAATTGAAATTCAGACAGAACCGGCTCCTGAGTGCCAACCTCAGAGTAATAAAAACGGAAGAATTACACATCTACTCGCAGCAGTGTTAAACTCACCGAAAATTCTCAAAAAAGAGAAACTTACAGAAGACAGCAAACAATCAATAGATCGTCCCCTGTCTCGTTCTACCCTTCAGAACAATATCAGTAAGAATGGCCCCACAGCAGCAGAGACGAATCATATCAAAGTCTACAATGACTTGAGCTACCGAGAGAAAATAGTAAGTGAGAGTCGAAGAGGAAAGACGAATGGCCTGGTAATCAACACAGAGCCTGCCGAGGAAATATCTTTAACATCGCGAGGAGAGAATTTAAATTTCGTGCCGAAAGCTTCCACGACAAAAAATAAAAACGCTCCTTCAGGAATTAATGGAGGGAAGTCGTTTCAGAAGGGGGCGGCTACTCAGCTATCGTACCAATTAAATTCAAAACTTCCACAAAGAAAGAAGGTTAATACTTCAACAGAACACAGCGTTGATAACAAACAGAGAACGACTTTCACGGCTAACAGTAGAATTTCTACCGTGGAAGATGAACCTGGTCCTAATCCAGGTCCTTCTACAAGTTCTACTCGTTTGAGAGATAGAGCTTTAAACAAAATATTTGTTTCTATTAATCAACCCGTCGCGCTTCAGAGCCGCATTCAAGACAGAAAGCAGAATACGACACCAAAACTGGGGTCTAAGATTAAATTGAACAATTTCTTCTCAACTACCTCACAAAATTTGAGCAAGGTGGTTAAGACAACTCCCACTGAACCAGATGAGTCAGATGCTGTCTATGAAATTGCAGATGAACGACACAGCGGCGGAAAGTCTCATTTTCCAACCAACTATAACATCAGCCAGGACGTTAAGCACGATAGTAGGGTGGTCCAACTGAATAGCTCAAAAAGAGATTCAGCAACCCCAAAGAATATTAATATTACTACGTATAGGCCGCCGAGCTCACAGAGAAACAGGGAAAACGAAAACAATCCAACCAACAGTGCTGAAATGGAGAAAAAAACGAAGAAGGTGTCACTTCAGGACTTTGTGACTAAAGTCGCGAAGGGTAAAAAACTTCAAAATGGATTACTTTTTTCTTAGTAATTGATATTAGGAGGAGGGCTTTCGGGAGTCTCAACTCAGAAAATTCAAAAATTGGAGAAAGAAAATGCAGAAAAATTGTTGAACAAATCATCATCAAACCTCAATCAGCAAGGATTACTCAGAAATTCGACATCTAAGACACCCAAAGCTTCAGCAGCCTTGGAGCATCGAGTTTTTGTCACCACCACCGAGCGCAAAGTCCTCCAAAACTCGTCTCGAATCAACCAGAGTCCCCTTTCTGGGGCTCGAGGGACCAGCCAATCAAGCTTTCGGCCTTCCACGCCAAGCCTGACGAGAACGAAGGGCGATAACAAAGCAAATCAAAAGTTCTTCCAGCAAAATAAACTTAGCAAGCCCGCCCCATTTATTTACTACGTCACGAGCCTCGAGAACCATCATAAGTACTACTCAGAAGACGATTACTTCTGTCAGCTGTTTCGAGAACATTTCATTCAAACCTATCAAGCAATGCGCTTTGTCGATCACTTATCTGATGTTAACCCTGACATGCTCGAGTCCAAGAAAGTTTACCTTCCAAAACGAAGAGGATATGAAGGTAATATTATCACGCTTGCATTTGATTCTCATCAATGTAATTTGCTAACTAGACAAACGGACCGTTGTGTTTGATTTAGATGAGACACTGATCCATTGCAATGAATCGCTCGATGACCCTTACCATACAAAATTGACGATCCAGTTTCCTCAAGGAGGGGTTCTTGAGGTATGGAATTCACTTATAGACCCGATCTTTATCTGACTCTCTTGATCAATTGCTTTTAGGCTGGAATCAACATACGACCTTACGCTTTGGAAGCTTTAAAGGAGTTAAGCAATCACTTTGAAATTATTGTATTCACAGCCTCTCATGCTTGTTATGCAAACGAGGTATTGGATTATCTTGATCCGAAAGGTCAATACGTACATCACAGGCTCTTCAGAGACAGTTGTATACAAACAGATGAAGGGATTTACGTGAAGGATTTGAGAGTCCTCGCGAATAGAGATCTCAAGGATGTTATACTTGTTGACAATGCGGCTTATTCGTTTGCGTATCAGATCGAAAATGGCATTCCGATAGCTCCTTACTACGACAATTCGGATGATGAAGAGCTGAAGCATCTTATACCATATCTTAAGTTTTTAAACGCATCGCGAGATATGAGGGAAATTAATAAACAAACTTTTAAACTTCATTTATATTCTCAGCATAACTCTTTAGAGGATGTCCTTGAACACGTTATTTTTGCTAAATGAGTTGCGGTTAATTGAATTATAAAGCAAATTTTCCGTAATATATATTTCGGATTGTATAAAATTCTGGTTGTTCATGGGTGTATCTCATTTAATTGTAACAACTCTAACTTCTTTTACTTCACTGAACTCAGTATTCTATTGATAACAACGGAAGGAAACAAGCTGTTGAGACTGCTAAAGTTGCAATTCCTTTTACTAGTTAGTAGTGTTGTTTTGCTAGACCGTATCGTTTATAGTTTAAATAGTAGGTTTGATAAAATCCCAACAATAATAAGTGTCAATTATTGATGCTTATAAGTAAAGAATTTCGAGAGCTTATAAAGAACCGGGAGCCAACAAAAGGAGTCAACAGGTGCTGCTATTCTGAAAAGTTACCTC
>ENA-UOUE01000129-UOUE01000129.1-compost-metagenome-genome-assembly--contig:-NODE-129-length-58448-cov-9.477977_pt1 | contig 58448 bp, 28 predicted proteins | sample MGYA00238146_ERZ747223 | MGnify/ENA primary metagenome ERZ747223 (study PRJEB28781, sample SAMN06268865) | compost metagenome | isolation source: single cell | place: USA: California, Emeryville, Joint... | reverse complement strand
TAATGGAAGGAGCAGCAAAAGTTGTTTTACAATTTGGGATGTATCTTATGAGAAAATCAAACGCCTTTGTATATTTGCATTATTTGTTTCATCTTTTCATAGGACTCGTTTTCACGATTCTTAAAGGCTTGTTTGTGATAATTTCTCTAACAGGCCTTATTATTATTGTCAATTTTCTTGTTGAGAGATGGACAGAATTTTTGTTGAATTAAATCCATGAGATTTTCAACAAAAAATGAGAAAAAGAATAGCTCAGTCAGCTCACGAATAATGTGAATATTCTGCCTTGATATAACCACTCATTTCATCTATTTCATACTTCTTGTTTTATTCGCGTAATGCATCTTTCTTTTTTGTCCTATCACAGAATGTGAAGAACTCTTATGGCTCAACTTTCAATGATGAGTTTCAATCCCATATATCAAAATGGAAAATTGCTCTTGCAATACAAAGTTAGGTTCCAAAAAAAAAAAATTAATCGCTACTCTCGAAGTTTTTAGAAGCATTTCTAGTAATCATTCATCTGAATCTTCGTCACCGAGCATCGCCTAAGCTGCAATGAATACGTTTTGCACTCGTGAAAATGTACTCGCACCTCACTTATTTTTCAGCTTTGTCATTTTCCAAAAAAATTCAAATTTGTATCCTCCCCCATCTTCTCACAAGGAAAAACAAAATGTACAAAAAAGAAGGAGTCAAGCAAATTATCACAATAATCACTCGTCGATTTCCACCAATGCTCAAAGCTCAGTTACATTTTAGTAAATGCTTGTAAAATTACGAGCTTATACTGTAGTTCTGTTTCTTCTTTGTTTCTTAGCATGCTCTGGAGTTACATTAATGCTAGATGGTAGCATTCAAATGTACAGTAGACTGAAAGAAAGTATTATACCTAATATTTTTCCTGATTCTCTGTAATTCTATAAGATGATAAATAGTATAAAGTAGTTAATACAAACAAATATACTAAAGACAATACTAAATTCCTTCAATTTACATAAATATGTTAAGGTTATCAAACACTACAGTATTAACAAACGTAATCTATTGCTGCCAAACACTACTCCTATATGGAACTAATTTGTGATTAAATTATTCAATTCTAAAAGGGTTTGCAGCTCTTAGTAATAATAATTCATTTGATTTTTGATGAAATCAATTTGAATAAAAGCAACTCAGAAAGCCTTCTGCGAAATTGAGTGTCAACGTTACGTTGGAACTGCCGCTCAAGCTCTATGACTCCTGTCTTCAAGTTTATTATAACTGAATTTCTCAGTTTTCGAACCAGGATTCGTAGCTTGAGCAATTTACTTCTGTGAATTTTTGGTTCCTTAGCAAGATCATCAAAGTCAAAAGCATGGCACACCACCTACCAAATCGGTAGTCCCTCTGAAAGCCATCTATGCGATTGATACTGCTGAATGGTCTTGATTCTGCCACCGGTGAGAGTGTTTTCTGAGTTAACTGGTAAACTGTGAAGCAAAAGTTTTTAATCATCGCACTAAGTTTTAATTCGGCATTTCAATGTATTGGTAAATATGGAATGTAAGATAATAAAAACTCACGAACACACATGGTATTTAGGAATAATGTAGTATGAGTTTTGTATATAGGTATGTTTTGGAAGATGGTTAAGGATAAAATAGAACAGACTCTTTTTTGAATGTATTTGTATTGAAGGTTAATTTAGAGATCAACTTTGAGGGTTACCAGATATAAAATTCAAAATTAAACCTTTTGTAAGTTATTGAAAACAAAGAAAGCTATTGTTAATAATGTAGACGTTTTTTATTGTTAGTTATGAAGAAAGCGATAGCAAATTGAAATTAGAGTTGAATCAAAATGAATTTGAGCTTATATGCGCCATAAAACATTCCAAAAAGCCCAGATATAGCAACCCAAATCAAAAAAGAGAAAAATCATATTTTTGTTTTGGTTGGACTTACACAACAAATATAGTTTCATCGAAGAATTAAATGTGAAGCTCTCAAACAAGCATGGAGTTTGCGGTTTTCAAGTCCCTAGGCAAAATAATAAATTCAAATAGAAGACAATGGACTAATCTAGTGGGTCCCAAAAAGAAATCAAAGAATGAACATTTTCTCGAAACGAAAGAGTATTTGTGAGTTAGATTCGAAGATTAGGCAACATAATCAAGATTAAAAAGAGCTTCCTTCAAATATCGGGACGCTTTTACATTTCAAATTTTTTTAAGAACTTTCCATCAAATTCAAAGTAATATCATGCTCCTTAACGATTGCTGGTTGATTAATAAGTGTCTCATAGTCTTAAGCTCGGACATATTGAAATATTTTTGTCTGCAAATATTTACTTTACGTTGCTTGCCAAACTATTATTTTTATTGCCGCAACGACTTTGAAAAGAAGAGATGAGATTGTATTGTGCTACCGCTGTCTTATTTCTCTAATAAAGCTTTAAAATTCAATAATTTCATTTCATATTTCATAAAATCTATGTTCTTAATATAAACAATTTTAATGGCTCAAGTACGAAAAGCAGAACCTATAGGTATCTAAAGTTAATAAATAAACGCTCATCTATTGCGTTGAGCAGCAGGCACCAACGAATCCTTGGTCTGAGGAATTTGGTTGTTTCTCAGATAACTTCTTCGATTCTCGTGGACGAGATTGAACAGTTCTTCCTGGTCTTACATAGCCTTCTTTTTCCCTAATTATCCAGCCAGTTATTTCAACACTCTGTCATTTTTCATTTACTTTTCCTGAATTAGCTTGTTAGCAACCGAAACGAATCCATCAGAAACAGATTCAGCTGTCTTTGCGCTGACCTCATAGAACTCCATGCTATTGTTTCTGGCGAATTGCTATTGAAGTTGTAAGAATACAAAACCCTCGAAATGAAATAATACTTCAGCCACTTTGGTATCAACTTGCTTTTCATTCTTCAAATCATTTTTGTTTCCCAAAAGCAGGAGCTTCACGTTTCTATCGGCATAGCTCTCAATCTCTTTCATCCAATACTTCTGAATAGTCTCGAAGGTTGCCTACACATTAATTAGCATTGCTGGGCTTATCTTCAAATTCAATACAAGATTGGTTGTATCGTAGACAACAATGATAGCATCAGCGCCCTTATAGTAAGCATTGGTTATCGTTCTAAATCTTTCTTGTCCTGCTGTATCCCACTATTGAGTAAGAAGAAATGCGTCAGTGATGAGCGCTAGAATAATAGCTTACGATCTGGAGTTTGACTCTTGTCTCATCAATCGGGAGGGTCTTGAATCGCTAAAAGAGATTTAAAGAATCATCAGATGGAATAGTATATGTACGAAATCGACTCCAATAGTGGTAAGATAGTTTTCGTCAAAGGTGTCATCCTTGTGTTGAGCATAAAGATAGGAAGTGGAAATAATAGATTACTGCAAATCGAAACAAAAGTGACGACTTTCCAACGCTGGAGTCACCAATGATAACAAATTTGAAAAGATGGTCGCTATGAGTGAATGATTAGAGTTTGGAGATAAGGATGTTCTACTAGTCTCTGTGCTTCAACATGGTTGCTGACTTGCTGTTATAGAGAATAAATCAATTTTTTTGAAATTCAATTTTAATATTGAGCAGTTTAGTTGGCAACGTAACAATCAATCACCCTTAGGTACTGGAAATTAATCAACCATATGGAGATCAAATTCAAAAAAAAGAACGAGTTTGCAGTATTGCAAGTTTGATCAGTGTTTTGAATTGCAATCGAATTTAGTAGAAGATAAGGTCTATGTTTTGAATGTAGTCATCGTTGACTCTCAACCTCAACAATGAAAAATTTGCATTAGTTATTTCATAATTTTGATCTACAACTACCATATCTATCAATTAACAATTAAGAATCATTATTGCTTAACAAGACAGAGGAAAGAATTGCAATAGTGTAGGTAGACTCTCTTTATCAATTTAGCAATGAGGTAGCTTGGGAAGTATCTTTAGCTTTCTTTTTTATCAATCTATTTAACAGAATTACTGTTGTATTGTTCCTAAAAGTTCACTTATTAACTTAAAGCTATCTTCTCCATAAAAGAGATGACCCATTGACTTTTTATTTCTCAGAGTCACATCAATGTGAATGGACCGGACCGTCTTTGCAAATTTCAAGAGGTTGATTAATTAAATTCAAATAAGCTGTTTAAACTACTTTTCAATTCAAAATTTACTTAACATTTAAGTTTGTAACTAATGGATACTTCAGAAGGTACCGCAATCCCTTTCATCACATTTCAAGAGCGCAAAGGCTACGTTCTCACCGAGCAGGCTGAAAAATTTCTAAACTCTTTATCTGACACCAAGCTCGGAGTCCTTACTGTCGTTGGGAAATACAGAACTGGAAAGAGCTTTTTCATCAACCGTGTCCTCTTAAACCAAAAGAAGTCCGGATTCTCAGTTGGTCCAACAATAAATCCTTGCACTAAGGTAAATATCATGTTGTCAATCACCTTCCCTTAGCTGACTTTACTAACTTAGGGACTATGGCTTTGGAGTAAAACACTCAAAGCAGAGAACTCCGAAGAAGACGATATGTCGGTCCTTTTGATCGATACTGAAGGTTTTGGAGGCATCGACGAGCACACGAACCACGATACAAAGATTTTCCTCTTCGCTCTGCTTTTGAGTTCGTTCTTTATCTATAACAGCGTCGGAAGTATCGACGAGAACGCTCTTAACAATCTCTCGCTTATTGTGAACCTCGCTAAGGACATCCAGTTCAAAGCTTCAGGATCAAATCCTTCAGAAAGCGACGACGTGTCGCAATTTTTCCCTTCGTTTTTGTGGATTATTAGAGATTTTGCCTTGAGATTGGTTGACGGAGCAAATAACCCAATCACTCCGAAAGAATATCTTGAAAGCGCACTTCAGCCTCAGAAAGGAGTCTCCGATAGTATCGAGTCGAAGAATCGTGTTAGAAGACTGCTAAAACACTTCTTCCGTGACAGAGACTGTGCGACCATGGTCCGACCAGTCGAAAACGAGAAGGAGTTACAACGGTTAGATGAGATGGATGAGAGTTCATTCAGAACGGAATTTGTCGAACAGTTGAAGGCCATACGCAAGAAAATCTTTAAGAAGGTCAAGCCAAAGACTCTCAATGGGAAATGCTTAACCGGCCCGATGCTCGTTGAGATCTGCAAGGCTTATGCGGAGACTATTAACTCTGGCAAAGTACCTAATATTGAAAGTGCATGGACTTATCTCTGTCAACAGCAATCATACAAAGCGCTTACTGGTAAACTAAATTCATCTTTGTTGCAGATTTACTAACATTATTTTCCCAATAGAAAGTGTTAATGTGATCGACAATGAGCTCGGCAATGTTGGCAAGGAGCCCTTAACTATCGAGCAAATGAAAAAATTGAAAACTAAACTGAGAGAGGGAGTGATCGCTGAGTTGAAAAAGAAAAGTATGGGCACTGAAGCAGAGGTCAAAGAGCTCGTCAGTGGACTTGAGGCGAAATTAAAAGAAAAGCTTAGTCAATTCAAAGAGGAGAACATTCAAAAATGGAGAGTAAGCCTATTTCGCTTGAATCTTGGTCATATTGAATAATTATAATAACAATCAAAGGCGTCATATTCACTTTGGCTTGAGCAAAAGTATGAAGAGATTGAAGAGAAAGTCAAAACCGATGAATATAACAACTTTTTTGAATTCCAGAGAGCTTTTGAAGGCCTGAAAGAAAGCTATGAGGTATTAATAACCTTTGAAACGCTGTCATATGCTTAAACTATATATCTATAGAAAGAAGCTCCGGAAGGTCCTTGCAAAGCAGCTTGCCTGAAAGAATTCGCAGAGAAAGCCCTGATCCGTGCGGCAGAGTTTCTAATGAAAAAGCAAGAGCAACAGTTTCAGCATGAAACCAGAAGAATCAATGCGAGACTCGAAATGACTGAGAGCCAGCTTTCGAATAAGTCTAAAGAAGTGGAAGAAGAAAGGAAAAATCTTTTCCAAAAAATCCAAGAGATCGAGAAAGAAAAAGCTACCACTTCAGCTGAAAAGCAGACTTTGAAGTACCAGCTTGAAGAGTTCCAGAGAGAGAAAGAGCGAATGGAGCGAAAATACAATGAACTTTCAGAAGAGTATCGAAATGTTAAAGCTAAATATGGGAAAATTAGTGAGGAAGAGCTCGCAGAGCTGAAAAATAAGCTTCAAAAAGTCCAAGCCGAGAGTCTTCAGAAAGAATCGGAATATCAAAAATCTGAGGCTCTGCTAAACCAAGAGCTGACTTTCACTCGTCGAGAGACCGAAAGTTTGCAGAAGAAGGTTGATATGTTGGAAGAAGAGAATCGCAGGCTCAGAGTAGAAAGCGCTGAAGCTCAGAAAATGATTGAAGGCTTAAAAGAAAAAATGAGTCAGAGCGAGCTCTCGAAACAGCAAGAGATTAATGGCTTGAAGCTTGAACTCGAGAGGAAAATGATGGATGTATGTTTAAGATGTTATCTAACATTTGTGAACTCTAATATTTTTCAAACTAGTTGGCAAATGAAACAGATAAACGTAAAGATGGTGTGAAGAATCAGAGTGAATGGATGATCGAGAAGTCTTACCTAGAGAATCAAGTTAACTTCCTGAAGAGTCAGCTTGAAGAAAACAAACGGCTTCATAACGCGCTCCTTATGGCTTTAGAACAAGGCAAGTTTAATAGCGAGTCAGAAGCGTCGTCCGAGCTGGTTGAGACCAACAGACATTTATCAGCGGCCGTTGACAAAATGGAAGCTCGATGCAAGGTCCTGGAGGAAAAACTTGAAAAAGCCAAGCAATATAAGCGCATGGTGAAAAATTCGAACGCCTTGCAATGCGCGCACTGCGCAAAATTCATTTCCACGAATATCTTTTCTCAGCACATAACTAATTGCGCTGGAACAAGCCACAATTCAAGCCAAATCATGAACCAACGCACTCAATTTTTCAACGGGTTTTCGAATTTTGGCCCACAAAGCGCGGCAACTAGCTTCAATAACGTAGGCGCAAATACCTTAAATTCGACTCTCCACATCACTCAACCCATTCCTAACTCATTACAAGGGGCTTCAGATAGTTACTCTAACTATTGTCCGATTCAAATCTCCATTAACCAGACTATGGTCAAAGAGAGCTCAGATAACAAACCTTACACAGAATACTTAATTCAAGTCTCATGTAACGGAAACAAGTGGTCAGTTTCTCGAAAATACAAGATGTTCTGTGAATTACACCAAACGCTCACATCAGCGTTCCCAAATTTGAAATTCCCAGATTCAAATTTCACTGGACTGAGCTCTTTTATGAGTGCAAGTCAAAATACAACATCGAAGCGCCCAACCGTGATTGAAGAGCGAAGGAAAGCTCTCCAACAATATCTAAGAGATATGGCCAAGATAGATGTGATAAGAAACAATCAGACATTCAGAAAATTCCTGGAGCTGGATAGAAGCTCCGAGTCTACTGGAGAGCCTGAGAAAATACGCACAATGGCCAACGAGTTAAACCATCTCGCCAACTTTATGAAAGACAAGTCAGGATTAAGGAATGATCTTCAAGAGGAGTATTTCAATCAAGAAAGGGGTGGAATGAATGGGATGAACAAAGAAAATAAGTTTGCGAGGTAAAAAAAATTTTTCATAAAGTAAATTTTCTTAATGAATTAATTTGTTAGTGCGAGATATGCTGGAGAACACGAGGGCTTTGGTGTTATTTATAAACCGCATCTCAAAGATGAGACGAATTTGCCTAGCCAAGATGGGAGTATGAATCCAGACCAAGCGATAGATAGAAATAATGGATCCAAAAACATGATGCATGAGATTGCGAAAACTACCAGCCATTCTAGAAGCTCTTCGACATCGATGACAAACGGATCTGACCAAAACCAGCTGTATTCAAATTCTTTCGTGAACACGAAGAACTCAGGAAACTCGTATAATCCAAAGTTCACCCCAGAATCGCTTAAAAACATCTCTCAAAAAAACTACAAAACGCTAAAATCTACAGCCATTTCGAATAGCCCTTCAAGTCCTCATAAGTATACTTGTTTGCTATTATTTTTTAACTCATTATATCATTTACTTTTGAAGGTATTTGGTGAAGGCAAATCTTGATAGAGGGGCAGGAACAATCAAGGACTCTCAAAGAGAAAACAGTTCTTTGAATAACAGCCGAAATTTGACTAGTAATAATTATGTATTCAAGTATTAATTAAATTTGATATGTTGTAAATAGAAGTTCTCATATCAGCTAAGGTTATGTTTGTAGGCTAATCAGATGATAAGTATTGCTTAGAGTCTACATATCCGTCTTTAATCTTTTAAATGATTAATTTCGTGACAGACAGTATCGAGAAAAATAATCATACGAAACGCTATATTACTTGTGATTTCTTCTTCTGCTGCTGCGAAAAGAAATGATAGGCTTGCTGCTTCACCCATCACCGTAAGTGAGAGAACTAAAGCCGCTTACAAATTCTCAAACAAAGTTTAATTATCTTTGCGAGCAATTAGCCATACAAATATAACTTAACATTTATTTTAATCTGCAACTTTGTTAATTTTAATACACAAAGATGGCTGACCTGGAAAAACTGCTCCAGAAAATCACCTCTCTCAAGGATGAAGGACGCAATTTATACATCGAAAAATACAACAAAGCTTGGATTCTTTCAATCATCAGAGAGAGCGATCAAATCAAATTGCTAGAGCAAAGATTCAAAGATTTTGAAAGCCATGGCATTGATATCATTGACTTCGTGAAGGTTTTTCTCAACATGATCGAACACACTGAGAAAGAAACGCTCTATATCGTCCTTGCGCTCATCGATTTGTTTAAAGATATCTGCGAATCCTATGGTCTGACGACTCACGTTCGATGTGTTGACCTCGTTAACTACATCATTGATGTAACTACTTTCATCTCAGCAAAAAAGCTAATTAGGTCTTTCATGTGTGTTATTAGTCGTTTATTCACGAATTCCCGTCCACCAGTCATGCGATTCCTACGAGGAAACTCCCTCCAAAGAAATATTTTGGCTCCGTCGGTTCCCAAGCTCGAGAAATAGATATCGTAACAACTACTCATTCAACATTTCCTTGACTTGATTAGAAAGCACCGATTATCTACGGAGACGCCTTTGGTCAAATTAACCGGCTTTCAAAAGCAAACCTGGTGACAGATCGGGTCCATCATCTCAACAACTCTATCAAAACGTATTTCTATATCACTCTTGTGAAAATTTTAAATGATATTCTTCGAAATTAATGCAGCGCATGCTATGCTTCTGATGTGAAGAAAATATTTGCTTTGGATTCTCTTGCTGATAACATCTGCATCTATGGCATTGATTGTATCGTCGAAAAACGCATATGTCCGAAAGCTCTCCAAGTGACCAAAGACTCTATGATAATGGACTTTTGCTGGTCGAATAAGCAGCGTAGAGTAAGAATCTTCCTCTTCTGTATCATGAACTCATGCTATATATTATCAGCTGGGATCGTGTTTAAAAGATCACACGCTCGCATTTTGGGACGCAGTAGATAACTTTGAATTTGAAAAGAGCTTTTCGATAGCAAATTTGACTGGTGAATATCAAACAAATATTTGGTATATCGAGTTCTTGGATCAATGGGTCACTACAGACAAAACCAACAAACTCTACGCCTGGGATATCTCACAAGAAACGGTTTCTTATTCCATCAACTCCGAAGTTATCCGAGCAAACATCATTGACCTAATTCCACTCGAAGTTCTCAAACTCGTCGCAATTTCCTCCAAAGATAAGCAGATAACTATTTGGGACTTCACACGCCGAAGGCTTATCACTAGTATCGCTTTCTCAAACCCAGGAGTACATTCCATTGCCTATTCTTCGACGTTCCAAACGTTGATCTCCGCGGGTTACGAGAACAATATCTCGCTCTGGAATATCCACCCACTTTACTTCGACATTTCAAAGTCTGGCAGACTGGTAGGTCACACGTCGATGGTGACGGCGATAAGCGTGATTGAGAAGTCTCCGATGGTGGTATCTGCGGATGATGTCGGAAACATCAAAGTCTGGGATATCCGAACTCTTAACTGCTTGCAGACTTTAGAAATGGGCGAACGAACCGTTATAACTAAATTGATAGACATGTACGAGGTGTCAAAGCTGTGTTTCATTGGCTCCCGTGTCAATATTTTGAGTTTCGACGAAGCTCTCGTGACAAGAAGTAAAATCAAGACGGAAGAGGCTCAATGGCCTATTCGAGTAGAATATAACTTTACGATGAATGAATTCGTCGTTTGCACGAGAAAGGAGGTGCGCTTCTTAGATGGGAGTACGGGAAGACTCAAGAAGGTGTATGCTGGTCTTTTGAACAACGCTGATAATGACATTACTTGTTTTCGGATGGTGCAACAAAACAAAAAATTCATATTGGGAGACCAAAGCGGTCAATTAGGAATCTATCTCTATGCGACAGGTGAGTTACTTGAGACGATGCACAGTCACACCAATGAGGTTAGCTCAGTGAAAGTGGACTATTTAAACCGATTGATAATCTCAAGCGGTTGGGACTATTCATTGCTTATCCAGCAAGAGATCAAAGAGAAGTATACTCTCAAGCGAAAAGTCGCAAATTGCCACTCACGGAAAGAGATCTCGATCTTAGAAGTCTCAGTCTATCATAACTTATTCATCACGGCTGCTTCTCGTAGCAATGTGATTTATATCTATGACTACGAATACGCTCGACTTATCGGGAGTATAGAGATCGAAGAGCAAGCCGAAGCAACTGCAATACAATTTGTCAACGGTTATTCAATAGTGGTTATAAGCACCAATGCGGGAACAGTTCACTTCTTTCATTTGACTCGGAAAGATGTGACCAATCTAAAGATTAGGCAAGTAGCAACATTAGACGTGAATAGTCTCCAGGCCTCAAACACAAGATCCGAACCTGATGATAGCGCAGGATCACAAGGGTTAAATTTCGCCACGAAACTGCTATTAGATGTGGCTTATGGCTCTGGAGGTGCAAGCAAACCTGAGGATGCTTATCTATACACTGCTTTGAACAAAGGGATGGTCACAAAGTATCATATTGAGAGCATCTTCGCTGATCAGGACGTTGTGTTGGTTCCCCATTCAAATTCAAGGACGAATTATAACGCTGAGAGGATAACAGAGGAGAATTTCGAAGACGCTATTAAAAACTACAAGATCACCACCTTCATAGTGAGGAATTACCCTAAATCCAATTATCAGACTCCAGGACCTTCCCATAGAAGCAATCTTCCATTGTTACAATTAGGAGTCACTCCTAGTCCTCTACACCAGGCAACTAGCCCCCAAAACCATACAGGTTTCCAGGAATCGCAGAAGCCGAAGCTTGAACACCAGAAAAAATCCACTTTGTTCGTACCAAACAGTAATAAAGAAAAGCGAAACTCAGCTGATGATACATCATTGCTTGAAGTTGAATCAGAAGCTACTAGTGGGACAGAACCCTTTGAAGCTACCGTAGATTTGTCTAAATTTATCATTTGGAGTATTCAAGCGCACAGAGATACACTCACAACATTAACTTTCATGATGAACCCGGACAAAAAGCTTTTGACAAGTTCCTTGGATGGTCACGTTCGCATCTGGGAGCTTGATGGCACTATGTCGGCTTCTGTAAATATCAATCATCCATTGCCTATAGCTTGGAAATTGGAGACAAACTCGATGAAGCATGCGAAAAAACGCGTGCTATATGGTTTAAAGGTAATTGAGACCATATTTAAGCGCTATGAGAGGAAAATAGCGTTGACTGAAGAAAAACAGATGAATATCAACCATTTCTTGATGAAGCTAGATGCAAGTGCTGAACCTAGCGAACCTCTGGCTTCCACCGAGCGTGGGAAGCAAAAGTTGATTTTAATGTCAAATGAGTATGAACCTCGAGATTTACAGTATGAAAAGGTGAAAGGGATGTACCAGGCCGAGCTTCAGGGTGCGACTTTGAAACAGATGGAGATTGCGAAGAGGTTGGAGCTCGCTCATAAAAAGTGGAAGGAACCTAAAAGCACAGTGGTGAAGAGCATAGATAAACAGAAAAATAAAGAGGACTCGGACGAGTTTACTCAGGAACTCTTAAGCTATCTTCTGGGCGATCAGAAAGCACATTTGAATCTACAGACTCAAGAATCAACGGTCCAAACCAGACGACTCGGAAAAAAGCTAGCTCATATTTTGAAGAAACCTCGAATGCCTGAATTAGTTCCAGCTTTTTCAAAATCGCCACAAGTCTCTCATACAAAAGGAGGAGTCAAGAAATCCTATGATTGGTCTTCGAATCAAATTGCTGAAAGACTCCATTCTGAAGCTGAGCCCTCCGAAATTATGACTCCACTAATGCCCAGCTTTAGAAAGAGAAATGATTCAATTCACAGCCCGCTAGAAGAATACAAAATCGGCAAACACAGCAAACGCAGCAATTCACACGTTGACCAGTCCCTCCTCTCTCCCTGGGGCAAAGGTCACGAGTTATCAAAGCGAAAAAATCTCATTGGTATGCACTACATGCCATTGAAGGCTGAGAAAGAAGAAGAGCACTCCGGTCAAAGATCAGAGGCAAGGTCCTTCGGGCAGAATAGCGGGATACTGGCAAAGAAAAGATCGTTGCCTGCTCTGAGTTTTTATGATTATGCGAATCAAAAGAATCTTTTGTCACCGGAAGCCAAATCAGTGAGGTCACAGCTTTCGACTGAGACTGGTTCTCCGAGGGGCTCAGTGTCTCAGAAAGAGCGGAAGAACGAATTCCATCAAATAATGCATTCGCTTGGTCGGAAGTTGAAAAAATCACAGATAATTGACCCAGGCATAACGTTTCAAACTATAGTGGAGGAAAATAAACGAAAAGAAACTGAAGGAAATAAAAGGAAGCTTAGTGAAGCAAAACTCGCTAAAATAACTGCTAATCCGTCGGTTAAGTCAGTGACTGATACGAAAAGAAAGACGAGCCTACCTGCTATGGATTTCAGCCAAAACCTAGAAAGCTTTCAAAAGAACATGGACCGAATGATTAACGATATGTGGAAGGAATCCATGGAAAAAGTGCCTGATAAAGTCGCTAGGCTGATCGAAGAAAAATGGAGAATGATGGTCAAATCAGATCCGCGCCTCGAATATGACGCTCAGGCTGGTGGTGGACAGAGTAACGGATTTGTCCCTCTTGGAGAGGTATTTAATCAAATCGGAGCGGTAAACGAGGTTGCTGAGGTAGTGATTACCAAAAAGCAGAATTTTCCAGCCAGTCCAACGAAACCTTACAATTCTCCTTCAATGAAGAAACTTACTTTATTCAAAAGAAATTATGGAGACCAAGGCTTAGATGATTTTCGCAGTAGTCTAAAGTCAGAAACTTTTCGAGCCGAGCGAAACAAAGCAACTGGAAACGACCATCAGAATTGAATACTAGGTTATGAAAATAGGGAGTTTGGTAGGCGAAAAAAATTGTATTCTAAAAAAATTTGAACATTGACGCTCTGTTTTACACAATATTTTTGTAGTGACCTCAGCTCTGTGAGATTAAAAGAATTCTCATAGCCGATCTTGAAGTTTTGTGAAACGGTTCATTTTGCATCTGAGAGACTGATGTTCACTCAATAAAAAATATAATTTCTTTGACGTTCCAACAGAAGCTAATGTACAATTTAAATTTCATAAATGTATTGAGAGTTGATTCAGCTTTTAAATTTTTTATTTAATTTTCAAAACTACCACGATGGAAAACGTCGAGAAGACAGCGACTCTGTCATTGCATGGAGTAAGAGTTTCACTATATGAGCACTCTGAAATTTTGTTCAAAACTAATAGACAGATTACATCATCAAGCTTCTTGCAAATGACGAAACGCTGTATTTAGAGATCGAACAAAAAGACACAGGGTTGAGATGGAAAAACCAGTTTGCAGCAAATTACCTCGAAGAGATGACTCAAAAGACCGGCAACTTTAAGAAATACAATATTTTTGTGAAGATGGTGGTGTCTGCCCTCAGTCGTGACTCCGAATCAGTCTATTTGGACATCCTTACGTAAGTTACTATTGCATTGCACGACTCAAACAATCAAACAATATCAGAATCCAGGATCTCGAGCTTCTCAAAGCTCGTAAACAAGGAACTAATCCAAATACCAGCCAAAGCATCGAAAAACCCAGAACAAGCAACAAGCGCTATATGATTTTAACATATGCTGTTGAATTCGATAAAGTCCACTATCCACTTCAACTCAATTTCGATGTAAACCATCTGAATATGTAGTGCATGAAATGACCGGTGTAACTTAGGAAGCTCCTGATGTTGAGTCTCTGAAATCAACGATTACAAGGATGAGGCAGGAGATTGAAGAGCTTAAACAACAATCAGGCACACCCAGCAAAAGGGAGAGCACTGATGGGATTTTCCTAACTGGAACTGGGATGCCTGGAGTAGATCAGTCAACCGAGCTTTTACGCTATAAATCTGAAAATGATCTGTTGAAAGAGAGGGTTAAAAAGCTTGAGGAGTCTCTGGCCTTGGTAGATAATTGTCTGATAGAAGCAAGAGCTAACTAAATTGAAACTAGAGTCATGCGAAAAATAAAGGGGTGGGGGCTGTGGAGTTTGATCAGATATTGAAAGCAAAGCTTGAAGTAGCGACAAATTTTAGAAACAGCTCGGGATAAGCTAATATGTAACAGTTAGAGGCTGAGTTGGAAGCCGTCAAAAGCGACTATATTAGAGACGTGAAGAATTTGAAGATCAAGCTGGATCAAACTGAAATCGAGTTGGAGGAGGTTCGATCTCAATCAAGCTTTCACCGTGCAATGAGTGTAATAACTTTTTTATCTATTTTGGATAGCATAGCTGATAATTAGAATAATAATATGCAGGGATCTCATAGCAGAATCGAAGATAGTGAAGCAGAGCTATCTTTTTCAAAGAAAATGATTTCGAAGCATCAACAGGAAATTGAACGCCTTACTCAAGTCAGTAGAGGTTCTTGAATGAGATTTATTGAATCGTTCGTAGGAGTTGGAAAATTATAAAAGCCTAGATAGAAGACAAAAGGGAAGAATAAAGCAGCTTGAATTAGAGCTTGACACTGCCATGAGAAGAACGAATTTTTCGAGAAGCTCAAATCGCTCAAATCGAGACAATTCTCCCTACACGCGGTCTCGTGGAGCCTCGCCATCCAGCGGTAATTTGATTCGTAAAAGCGCAAATGTAACGCTATAATCTTGATTAGTTTCTTCCAAGAGATCGAGCTCGGTCCCGTCCAAAGTATTCACGCCAGTAACAAGACTACAGAATACTACTACTAATAGCAGAAAGCAAACTCCAACTGGCCGAGATCAGAGAACCAATTTGAACACCCGTAACTCTCCAGGAGCAGTAATTTTATCTCAGATTGTTCTCGAGTGAACTAACTTAACTTCAAAGCTGTCTCGTGGGGTTTTAAAAAATAAAACTGGAAATTCTCCACTTGGTGTCAATGGAACTGGTTTCGGCGGCACGTATGGCAAAAGTCAGCGAGATGTCAACAAAACAGTCGGCTACCGCAATCCATCTCCGAATAGCAGGCTTTACTCACCTACTGGCACGGCTCTTAGTTCAGGGAAGTCCACACTTCTCAGTAAACTCAATATTAACGAGAAGAATTATATTGATGATATATTTTTCAGGAGATAATAAGCTCTCTTTCCAGAAAAAAGTGCCTTCTAGAGGCAGTAACATTAGTGGATGTGTTTATTATTCTGGGGACTCCGGAGATGAACGCTCCTCTAGAAATAATTCCGGCTCGAGGGATAGATATCGTGGGCCTGCCAATACAAATCAACAGAAAAATTTCACTAAGCTCAGAGAAGACGTAGACTATTCAAAGTATTCTAAAAGGACACCTATTGGTATGTATAACAAGAGGTTCATGTTTCTCACATTTCTTTATTAGGAAGTAATATTTCGAAATCAAATCAAGTGCAAAGCGCACAAAAAGATGCAGGCTCTAATGAATTAGAAGAGCGGCTTGGTAAGCTTCAGGATTTACTTAAAATGGCAAAAGCTAATCAGTAACTGCCAAACATAACTCGCTTCTTTTGTCTAAAATTCAATGATATTGTTGTTACAACGTTCATTTTTATTCGTTTAATCTTATTTCTTGCTTCACTCCTTTGATTTACTGATATTGGAATTCGCTTTGGCTTGAGATCGCAATGAACTTTAACTTTGAGAAATCCAAATCAACACATGCTTTCAACAAGGTATGTTCGAAAGCACAACCTACATGTAATTAATCGCACCATCAGCTTCAGTTTGTTAGGCTGATCAACCTCATTATCAGAGGATTTGTAATCATGAAAATTCAAAAAATTATGCTAAGCTTCAACTCCCATAACAAAAACAATACTTTTATTTCCGAAATTGTGAAGAGCTCTTCATTAAAAAGGGACTAAAAGTCAAATTAGCCAATCGGTCAACTGATGCGTTGAGGATTAACTAAACCAAATTTCTGAGGCCAGTTTAATTTTCTAGGTCGTTTCATTTTCAATTCATGAAGAGTTTTATTTGATAACTATTGTGAGTAAACCTAATTCCTCGAAAAAGAGGTTTATACTATAGAAGCAGAAGATGAAACAATCTTCAATTCTCTTCCTAGCCGCAGCTGACCAAAAAAAAAAAAGGTGTTATTCACAAATTCACAAAACAAATACTGTTCCCATATTAAACTTTCGATTGGCAGAAAAATTTGTTCTCTCAATCAAGAAAAACAGTTTTTCATTATGAAATCAGGTCACCTCTCCTCTTTCATAACAACAAAGTCTGTAACAAAATCTGCAATTTTAATTTTCGGAATACGGAGACTTATGAGTCACTTCTAAATTGCATCTTCATATGTTTAATTTTAATATTGCTTTTATTAAGATAGTATTGGATTCTAATCTTCGATTCCTTTGATTGAACCTCAAATTGAGCTCTCACTTCAACAAATTAAGGTAATATCTGCCCTGCCCCTTCTGGTCAAGCCTGATTTACATCAGTAGATATAACCCCTCAATCTCAACAGCCCGAGTCAATCATGACAACTGAACGTGAAAAAATCAATAATGGCTCTTTAAACATGCATTCCGCGATCATTGATCTCCTCCAAGGTCAGCATTTACCTCCGAGAAAGGCAAACTCAGAGCAGTTAGCAGGGATTCCTGATAATTCTGAAAAAGAGAGAAGGAGAGTCAAGAAAACTAAGTCCCAAAAGCAATCAGGTGTTTTTCTGTTATCAACTACTCTAGAGAACATACTCATTCATGACTATATCAAATACGACGGACCTCAAAGGTCTTCTGGCACCCTTTCCTCCTTGTCTCACTCCTCGACCAAGGCGGGAGAAGAAGGAGACAACGAGCAAGATGCTCATGAGCCAACTCTCCGAGCGACTCCCGATTTCGATGACGCCTTCCCTCATCGGTCTCCTTCGATGACCGAGGATAATAGAGAAAACAGAATTCCAAAAAGTCTACTTGTATCGCAAAGAGTTTACGCAAAAACTTCAAGAGACTCTTGCATAGACACCATACACACGCAAATGACGCGGTCTCAGCCGAATACAGCAAAATGGGATAGAACTTGGTCGGATGAACAGGACAGTGGATTGCGAACTGCTACAATGACCACAAGTGACGGAGAGTCTCTGAGAACTGCTACGGCTCTCGGAATGTCGGACTCTTGTATTATGCTTTCGCGAAAAAGATTAGAAATCAGAAAGGATGATGCGAAATACGGTTCCTGTCTATTGGTCAAGCGAAGCGCGTCGACTGCTGATCCGTCTTTCAGAACGAAATCAAGGACCTTTTCTAATGGAGTGAATTCAGATCAAATCATCTCGAAAATTGCTAGTGAATCAATGAAAGAGAATATTTTCGACAAAAATAGCCTCGAAGAGAAGCTTTCTTACGAACCGTACATTATTTTGAAGAAGCTAAAAGAAAAAGACTCCGATAATATGGCGATTCAAGGAATCGATTCACAGAAATTAATCGATTTTATCTGTCATCACCAAAATCATGAAGACGAATCAGATGAGATCAACCGCAATAAAATAATGGAAGTTCTTTTCTTGACTCACGATTTGTACATTTCATCATCTGATCTACTCACTGAAATAATCAAGCGATTCTTTGTCCCCTATCCTCAGATGCTTACAAAGCAAGAGAAAAAAATCTACGAGCAAATGGTCCAAATCCCTTCGCAGTTCCAGATCTTGGACGTACTCGCTTTCTGGAATAAAACGCGTCCTGATGACTTCGAAGATGATGAAAAGCTCTCCTCACTTATGCACGCGTTCGTCAAATACGTGTCGAAGGTGGCAACTGAAGGTGTTGTTGCTGCTCTTGAATTGCTACTGGTCAAGCCGAGTCCACGAAAACCCTCTATCGCAAGGACACAGACAAACTTGAAAAAGAGAGCGAGTAATCCTTTGGTGTTTTACCAAGAGCACGCTGCAATCGAGATATTTTTAAGTTACAAGCCCTCGCAAATCGCTCTTCAAATGACTAACATTGATTTGGAGTTTATTAAAGAAGTCAGAATTAGGGACTTACCCCACAATTCGAAGAACCGCCGAGGGGTGGACCGCAGTTCGACGATGAGCGGGTTGCAGAAAATGATAAACTATACCAACTATTTGACATTCTTTTGGATTTATCATTCTATTCATCTTTGCCCCATCGAGAAGAGGAAACTTGTAGTTCGCCTTATTGACGTCGCGGAAGAGCTCTTAAAGTTAAGGAATTACCAATCATTCAGTATATTTATGGGAATCTTGACGAATGTGGCTTTCAAAAAAATATGTAATAAACAAATTGAGAAAGACAGTTGGATAGCTCCGAGATATTCAAAACTAGATAATTTTTATTCGGACGTCCAAACGTTCCGCAATAAGATGAAAAGTGCTCCGTTCCCTAAAATACCAAGTTTAGTGGTGATTACTGAGGACATCACCAAATTAGAGTTTATGTTTAAGAGTTACGTTGAATCGGAGACGCGAAGGCTATTGAATTACCATGCAATGGAAGAAATTGCTGAAATGATAAACCTGCTTGTTAAGCCAGAAAGCCACGGTTACAAAGAGATCCAAAGAGACAATAAATTATATGAGTTGTTTACAAATGAGCCTATAAAGATAATGAGAAAATTGGACCCTCAGTTGAATATTAATCAAATACAAACAAAGCTGATGTCTATGGGAATGGAAAGAAAAAACTCGCTTTTCCAGTCCTTGTTTGGTTGAAGTGGATTCTAGTGCATTTTTCTCTCTCAAACTTTCCAATTTGAGTGGAGATTTAATTTTATTTGTGGGTGGTTTCATTTTGTTAATAGTAGTGCCATGATAATACATTTTAAAATTGACTACAGTTTCGTTTTGGATTATTCCATGCTTTTGCATTCTAGTTGGAGTATTAATCTAAACTTTGCTTCATAACACTGCTACAATAAATAACGCATGGGATGATAGAATAACGAATTTCGAAAGAAATTAATCTACTTCGTTCCTCCTGCCTTCTACAAAAAGAAAATCTCTATAGACAAAACCTTAGCAGGAGCAGGCATGCTTCTTCTTAATATTGGCCTTTGTATTTGAGCAAACGATGCTTATTTAGGCTTCTACCAAAAATGCAAACTCAGTTGTGATCTATGTATGATTCGATTTATTAAAATAAGAAGGACCATTATTCAAACTCAGCGTTGTTAAATAAATCTCAAAGTAATCTCCATACTCCAATTTCATTTCAGTGTTGACGAAATCTTAGTCATATATTACGATGCCACTTGCGACTCAAGCGCCTATTCCTCAGCCTCTAAGCACCAAATTCTTTGCGGATATGTTACACTTGGAAACCTTGATACAAACACATCATGACTTCAAGGTTGTTGATGAACTGGTTCAGCATTATGCAGTATTTCTCTTATGGCGTTAAGGAGCTCACACTTTCGCTTTTTTCTTTAGAAAGCAGTCGAATACTATGATTATACGAAGGATGCAATCAAATCTTATTTCATGGAAAAAATTCAGATCCTACTCACAACGAAAGAGAATCTTCGTGTCATCATTCAGAAGCAGAAAAACGGGCATCATCATCACCACCACCATAATCACCACGAAAGTCATCGTAACTCTGGAGGAGTTTCTGCTAGACCGAATAAAATCCAAGAGAATGGGGTTGTTACAACTATTTCCACAAATAAATCAGCAGACCATCACCGAAATTCGATAGGATCGCTTCCGTCCGATCAAAATTCGGGAACCAATCTACGGACGACAACAAATATATCCTCATCAGATGACGAAGATGATAGTCCAAAAGAGGTAGACAATACTCTTACAATCGCTAATATACGGCCGAGTAACTTACCAGTAAATCACTGATTTCGAGATCATCATTGAGATCATCTAGCCTCAGAAACGATATTCAATCAGCAAGAAAAGAGTCGAGAGAGCCAAGGATTTGACAATGAATTTGATGATTGAGCATTACAAAGATGAGCTGACAATGGATATAAATCAAGTAATGGAACAATATAATGGCTTGGTGCAAGTGCAGGATAAAATCGTGCAAAACAGCCTGGACACTCAGAAAAAACTACTCTATGAAAGAATCGCTCAGAGAAGTAAGCAAACTAATTTCCATTTCAATTCTAATGACACTGTTTCTTTCCTATTATTCTCATAAGAGGTTGATAGTTTCGAAATTCATGCTATAAGGAGAGACAGAGTATTTACGAGATTGCTGGAACGGCCTTCAATTTCGCGTAACACAAATATTTTATGGGTTGATAATAATTATTGTTTGTGTTACACAGCTCGAAAAACCACTCAGCGATTTGTTTTTCCTCGAAATACGATTGGCAGCATAGCGGACAGTCAAGTACTAGGTAATAAGAACTTGTTCACTTTTTTTTTTGGGTTTGTTTGCTGATGAGCTTTCTTATTGTTCTTTTCGAAATTTGGCCGGAATTTTAACACTAATTATTAAAGGTGATGGTCCAGAGGAAGCTACTAGCTTGATTAAGCCAACCCAGTAGTAGCTCTGTTAGGCGAAGAATGCGCTATCAAAATCAAACAGTTGATTATAACAAATAATCAATTGATTTTATTTACATTTGCTCTAAAATATTTGGAATAAGTGATGAGTTTCTATCAAGAGTTGGTATTCTAGCAGAATTGCAGTATTATTAGTAATTTGATTAATTATTTCCATTTCTTTATCCTCTATTCAAAACACCTTATTTCAATGGTCTTGAGGTTCATCAATGATTCTGAATACTAAATTACATATATTTTCTGAGGAAGGACCTCAGAGTGACTCCAGAACACGCACTTCCATAGATATTGCTAGTATGCTCAATAAATTTCAAAACCTCACTGTCTCTCATGATTAGAAACTTACTTTTTGATTCAGGAGTTGTTCTCGTAGTTGCCTCTAGGGTGGGTGATGAAATAGCTCTACTCTCCTAAAAGTTTCGTCAAAGTCTTACGCTTGAGCACAAAAAGGAATGTTATCTTTGATTTTTCCCATTCTATTACTCTCAAGCAAAGATTAACCATGAGACATGAAGAGATCTATTAGCAAAGCTATCGGTTATCGAAAATAAGGATATAAAGTTTCAAAAGTAATAACGTCGAAAATATAGCTATTCATATTCAATGTCCTCTATTAAGAAATGTTGTGAGGACCATAAGAAAGCAGCAAAAATCAAAGTTGCACTAACGAGGAAAAAATTTAGTCGTTCAATTGGCAGAGAAGCGCTGCTCCTCTAAGAACCCAGCTTTCTGGAGGGAATTCTTGCGTCGTAGGTAGATCCTAGTTGTTTATTTAATTTTATTTGTCGAAAATCCAGTAAATTACCACTGCGACAATAAAGTTCGTCGAATGTCCCGTCGTTGATAGCGTACCTGCTCTAACCGAAGTTTTATATACTGGGCACCTATTTGACATATCATCAGCAATTCATTTGATTGTTATAATTACTCATAGTCCTGTGGACGGCGTTCATATCCTTTGACAGGATTTAAATATATCACTGGCATGTAGCAGTGCATTTCACCCTATTATCGTGTGTTAGAAGCAAATCCAAATGAAATTGTAAATATACTGGAATCTGGTCAATCATGACCTTTTTCTTCCTGTCCCAGCTTGCTCCTTCGAGGTACAGACCATACACATACACACCATCCTAAAACACAGTTCATTAGCTTGAAACGTCAGATGAAAACAATTACTGTTGGTCTGAGTGTCACGTTAGCCTGATCAAGCTCTAGAACCTTGAAAGCGAAATTGAGCGTATCGATGGCTTCGGAATGCTTTCTCGCATGTGTTTGCAGAACACCAGTTAGGAACCCTTGAGGGAAGAACAACCCTGAAAGCCAGTAGCAGAGCGGTCCAGCTGAACTTGGACTCGTCAGCCATCCTCTCATAAATTTGATTCGCAGATGAAGATCTTTTATCCATGATCCGAGAGGCTTGAGCGATGGGTAAGCGCTATCTGACCACAGCTTTGGTACCTATAACGAAACAATAAGTTCCCAATATATCATTTTGTTTGATTTTTACTTGGTTGTTGAGGAGGCTTGAATACATCGCATCTAGTTCTTGAGACATGGTCATCAGGCCCAGAATTGAATCATTCAAATTATCCAACGATGTTCTCAGCACGTCGAGTAGTCTGTTAAATTTCGTCATTTCTTGAAGCAAAACGGTTGACAGAGAAGGAATTAATCCTTTGCTGTCTTCGACGAAGAAATCTTTATTCACGCCTTCCTCAGTTTTTGAAAGATTTGGAGGGAGATCATCTTTGATCTGTTTGCAGAGCTCCAAAACGATCTCGTCGCTGCTCTTGCCGGAGGCACTAATTTCAATCCAAATTTTCAGAAAAAACCTTTAAATTGTGATTGGTTCTTACGCTGAGGCGACTCTTGGCTGCATCGATAATATCGTGGCGATCATTTTCTCGGATTCTTGGTTCTGGAAGACGATGTTTGCGTTCTCATGCATACCGAATACCTCAGGATCGTCTTTATCTGGAAGTGTGGAGATATAGTCAATATAACTTTGCACTGTTCCGACTGGAGGTGCATAGTAGCTTTCATTCTCGGAGAAACTAATTTAACAAAATAAATTGTCAATCAAAGGAAAATTTCGCTGAATAAATTACTAGTATTTTTCCTCCAGGATCTCGGGAGCATAGAACCGTTTGAGAATATTACTCAAGCAGCGTCTGTCCCAATTGTCGGTGACTCTTCCGCCGTAGTTAATCTCGCCTGTCACATAAAGCATCGCGTCCCACGGAATCATTTCTTGTTCATTCAGCAGCATTTTAAGCACAGTTCTCGAAGTTTCAAGGTCACTATCATTGAACTCGTATCTAATATTGAACCCAAGAGGACCAAACTTCCTTCTCTCCATCAGCACAGCGTGGAAGAAGCAGAGTCCGAATGTTAGTTTATGCAAAGTCTCTCTTTTAGTAGAGTCATCCAACCATTCATCTTTAATATCGGCGTACGCTCTCTGCATATTGGCGACGATGCCTCTAGGCGGCTCCGTAGTTAACTTGACACCGTTCTGCAATATACTCACAGGGAAATAGGACGCAGGCATTGATGTGAGGAAAAGTCTGAATTCTTGATGGGCTTGCTCCTCATTCAAGGCTATCTCTTCAATAATGACCTCAAGAGCCGGCATCCAGGTCTTTGCTAAATGGCAATTTTGAAGCAGAATCCAATCGCCTGATGTTTTTCCCATCTGTATCATCTCAGTCGCGTATTTGTCCTGTCCTTGACCTAGAGAGATAGGGAAGATTTTATGATTTGTCTCCTTCGCAAAGTTGAGGATAGCTCCAGTCGGATCTGCGCCTTGTGAGAGCACAAAGATGATTGGCGTCTTGCGATCAGAGTCAACGTAAACGTTTTCCACAGTAGGAGACACAGGTTTTGTATAGAACGGATCAAGTTCCTTTTCCACGTAGTTACTAGCAGCATAAAGCAGCTTTTCAGCTCTGAATATCTTCAAAATAACCATTTTCTCAAATATTGATAGCTTTTCGTTCCAGTCACCAGGAAGCTTTTCTTCAATCGGGTTGTATGACCCAGCATAGTCCCTCCATTTGTTCAGATTAGTCGTGATATCTTGGCAAAGGCCTTCAAATGACTGGAAATGCTTATCCATGAAGTACGCTAGCTCCCACTCTTTCTCTTTGAGCATCTGAGGGTCAGGGTTCTGTGGCATGGCAGTCCTATCAAACACGCTAGGTCCTCTCAAAAACACGTTCCATGCGGCTGATGTCAGTTTTCCGGCATTTTTCTGAATATTTATCGCAATAAGGAAAGAGAAGATCTGCTTATGCGCCTCGAATAAACCTCTACAGACATTCAAGTAAATCGTTCGCGTGATATTTTGGATAAGAGATGTCAGTCTGAGGTCAAGCTCCTTCTCTGGCTCGGTATTTTCCATGGCGTTTTTGAAAAGTCGTTTGATGTATTGAAGAGAGTATTGGTACATAGGGTCCATTAGACTCAGATCTTTGATTACGAAGTAGAGGATAGAACCTCTTGTTGAAACCGTCCTATATTGCATACGGGTTTGATCGATAGTTTTTTCGAGTTCTAAGCTCTCCTTCACTCTTACGGAAATCTCCTGACTCGTTTTCTTTGAAATTTTGAGAGTTTCTATCAGATTTTCATCATCCAGAATAGAATCTTCCGTGGACTCTGATAACCCTTTCAATATCTTGTCTTCGATTTCCTTTAGTTCTTTTCGATAGCTGGCCATTTTCACAATGTTTTCATCACGAGCTCTTTCGATATCTGGTCTTTCGTTCTTCACGACGTCTGCTAGAAGCTGGTCTTCCAGTCCTTCGAAAGTGACGGTAAAGTTAATCACAGTCACTTTAATGAACACGTCAGGAAGGTAGTTAGGATTGGGGTTCTTGGTCGTGAGGAACAGTTTGAATTCTTTATCATAGTCGATGTCGCCGTCTCCAAACCGGATTAGTACTCTACCATCGCTGTCAGTATAGAACTGCTTGTCATAGACAGCGTTTAGTGACGGATCAAGCGTGTCACCAATATCTTGAATCATTACCGGATAGCCATTTTGAAGAGCGCCTTTCATGACATTGGCGAAATTTGGATCAGTGAACTTCACGATTTTGAGATGCGCAGATTCAAACGTCCTTCTAATCCAATTGTTAGCTTGGAGCTGCGGATCAATAAGCAAAGGCCATCGATAGCCTTTCATCGCGATAATCGAGTTTTCAAGCGAAACATTATCGGTTGGAAGCCCATTCATTGTCCACTCACGAAGTGAGATCGGATCGCCCATGATCTTCACAAAGTCAAAGTTGTCCGAGATAGGAATTCCATTCTCTCCGATTTGACTGATCCAACTTTTGACCAATTCATGGCGGTATGAACCGATGAAAGGTCCATTATACGAGAGAATAGCAGTGGCTAAGAACGTATCACCTATCACATTTGAAAAATCAACTTCGATATCTTTCACGGTTCGAGCCCAACGTTCTCCCTCGTCAGCCAATAGCGTTGTAAGTTGATCTGCTCGAACCAATCTTGCGCTCGTTTTCTCCATATCGTCCTGCAGTTCTGCCATCTTAAGCTGTTTCTCAGTCAGCTGCCTCTTCAAATTGTCGACGTGGGCCTTCACAGCAGCAAGTTGAGTTTCCTTTACCATCATTTGTTCACGCGCAATGTTCAGCTTCTCCTCCAGTTCCTGTACTTTCTTTCTCTTCGGCTCGACTTTCTTTGCGACAGTGGAGTAGGTGTAGACTGCTCTGACCCATATACACAGCGGTTTGACCGCAGATGACTTTTCTCCGACGATTTTAGGGTCAAAATCTTTCATCCCAAGGTATTTTTTGAGTTTAATGAGTCTTTGCTCAGGCAAGTTATCCTTATCGAGCTTCATAACTCTTTCAATGAATCCTCCAAGGTCTGAAAGCATCAACTTCGCTTGCTTCCATTCGTACTCTTTCTCGCCCTTATGGTCACCGAGTAGAAGCCCCACGGCTTCCAAGACCAGTTTTACCGCTGGTGGAGGACTTGCGTAAGTTCTAACTTGATTAATTTCATCCTTGTTCTCAGCGATTTTTTGAACCGCAACTTCTGCTTCTCTCATCTCGGGCTCTACTTTATCCAATTCTTCTTGAGCCTCGCTCGCAATGAGACTGATCTCACCTTCTTGTCTCTTAACTTCAATAGTCTCTTGCTCAACAATCAGCTGCTGCTTGTCAGCTTTTTCACTGTCGGCCTCGACGGCTATTAAAGCGAGCTCTGTTTCCTTCTTTTGGACTTCCAACTTCGGCTGCAATTCAGTCAGCAAGATTCGAAGTTCAGCGACGAGTTTGTTGGTTGCCTCCAGTCTTTTGAGACCCGTCGAGAGCCTTCTGCGTGCGAATTCGAGGCTCTGTTGGCGCTCGTTGAGAGAAGCAATAAAGAGGTTGATAATATCGAGATAGGATTTTGGAGTCGTGTAAACCTTTCTTTTGAGTTCGAGTTCGAATTGAACGGCCTTCGCTTCTGCGGACAGGTGAACTTCAGGGAACATTTCAGTTAAGCCCTTGCGTACAAGCTCGTTATTGAGTTGAACATCATAGAGCATTCGGCCTGAAACTGACAGCAAGGCTTCTCGTGGCCAAGCAGAGAACCAATCCAGCGTGCAGCAATCTACCAATGAGGGGAATTTTCTGCAGCGCACTCTTAAAGCGTCACCGACAGGTGACATGCACAAGATGATGTGGAGTCCGTCGCGGACTCGATCGATGAAAGTTTTGTAAATGCCTTCATCCGAGTCATTCAATTTGAGAGAGTCTCTTAGATCGCTGACGATTTTCTCTCTTTCTTCCTAATTATTGTTGATAGAATTAATATAGATATATATTAGTTCATAACGGAGTTACGTTTGCGAATAAGTTGGGGACTTCTCCTGAGTTGAGGAGGTTATTTATGTCTTCCAGGAAACTCTCTGTGACTATCTGAGTGTCAGTGAACAAGAAAGATATCGAGAATCCCTGAACACCGCACATGACCATCAACTTCTTGAGGTCTTCTTTGAACGAGTTGCTGTTGTAATCTTTTGTAAGTTGGATCTGGAACAGCTTATATTTCAACAGATAGCTCGATAGCTTGGTCAAACTCTATGTAAAACAAGCGAATTAGACTCTCTAGAGCAAGGAAATATATATATACCTGTTTTCCTGAGCCTCCTACACCTATAAGCATTGCGTTACCTCTGGGCTGTCGAAGGACCCTTGAAATACGTAAGATATGTTCAATGGCATCATCGAAGAACACCAGCTTGAGAGGACTTGCATTTTCTGAATTGTAGTCGTCTTGTTTATCATCTAGCACCTTCAACAGTTTTCCTTTGTCAGTGATTTCGACATAGAACCGCTCGTCGTCATCAAGACCAAGCAGGTCGCCGAAATATATTTTGTTCTTTTCAAATAACTCTTCGTAATTGACCTTCATCACACCTCTAAAACTGCGATTGAGAATCTCTTCGATCATTTTATTGAACCATTCTCTATCTTCCTGGTTGATGAGTCTATCATAGAAAACTCTCGTAACCTCATGTACCCATAGTCTGGCCATCTGTTCAGGCTCTCTGATTTTCACAGCTTTGACCATCAAGATCCCTTGGAACACTTTCGAAACGTCACGCAGATTGAATGTATAATGGAACTTCGAAGGAATTGGCTTCTTTTCTTTCAAAATGGTTTCGTAGACCTCTATCGTGCTGAAGACTATTTGATCTGAGAGTTTTCTGATACCGTCAGTGAAGCCAGAGTTCACAAATCCACCCAGGATGCTTCTGAAAATCATTTTCAGCGTCTCACTTGACTGGGAAGCGAAAGCTACCATATTGAAATGCCTGGTAAATCGTCGGGTCATATCACTTCTACCACCTCCTGGAGGCGCGGCGCATATGCAGAGATTAGTGCTCTGAACGTAGATAAAGTTAAGCTTTTTGCGATCATAGAAGCCCCCTTTATCAATTAGCTGTCTGAGCAGCTCGATGGGAGGTTGTGCGCCGTATTGCTCTTTTGCAGGCATGTTTACATCATCGATGAAGATGACATTGCGACGGTCGCCGATAGCTCCGAACACGTCTTTCTTGAGCTTTTGGAGCTTCCCTTCTATTGTCATTTGGGTGACAATCGAGCTAGTCTGTGCTGAGAACATCAGCGGGATCGTATCCATCCTTCGGGACTCTTTGGAGCCTCTCAGCAGATTTTGAACGACGATAGATTTGCCGACACCAGTTCTTCCAGTCACGAAGACAGGTTTATTGATTTCTAGGAGCCACGTCACAATTTGAGTGTAGGCAATAGTGTCTGGTGTTGGGACAATGATGTCGAAATATGGCATGCCGCTCACGTAGTTAAATTCAGGAGTTCGGTCCTTCCAGGTTCTGAATAGAACTTTGCCTTCATTTGGAGAGATATCAAGGAAGACGGAGTGGATTGATTCCGTGTTTGGATAAACAACGTGATTGAATTTGTTTCTTAAGTATTTGTCAAACATCTCCTTATATTTGATATCGATCACGCTCCCTCCGATGGCCCAAGTGAAAGCGAAAGTGAAGATGTAATTCAAGAATTTCTTTTTCGTTTCGATCTTATCCTTAGCACGGAAGCCAAAGCTTTCAGTTATAAAGGCATCCAAGAAGTTCGTTAACGTTTGAATTAGCTGCAGATCAGTCGTTGTTACAGGCTCCTGCATCTGCTCTCGAAGCAGATTCAAGGCATCAGGAACAGCCAGGTCGAACATATCAATCAGCAGGGCTTTCAATTCTTCATCCATCAAAGGCTCTCCTGTGCTTGCATGTTTTGTTGCTAGCGTTCTATCGTACCAGGAAAGCACATAAGGTCTCCATCCAAGATCATCTGTCGTCAAATACACCATGCCGCAGCGAGACACAGTAGCCGGAGATGCCTGCGAAAGGTCTTGAACCTCAAAGAGCATTCTCATCTCCGCTCGAAGCTTAATTCGCTGTCCGTTTGCAAGACAAAGCATCATATTGTCATCGAGGACAGTATTCATGTTCTCAATCCAAAGCGCGTCAACTGGTCCATCAAAAACTACCCATTTCCTGTTCTTGTCTTCTCTTGCAGCAAGGTCTCTCATAATAAACGAAGCAAGTCCATCAGTCCATTCTTTGGTGTATTCGTTCACCTCTCCGAACAGTTCACCCATGTTGATACTCTTCGGGTTGATAACATAATCCTCAACAATCTGATATCTGGGATCAGGATTTGCAGCCTCGCGAAGAGCAGTCATAGCAGCCTTCAGAATCTTGAAACATTGTGTTTTTCCTGAGCCAGTCGCTCCGACTAGCATTACTCCGAATCGAACATTGAATGTCTCAAACAACTGAATAACCTTTGTAATGAAACCGTCCACTTGTTGCAGCCCACTGCTATCAATGGACTTTCTAATTGAGTCTTCAAGTGCGCCATAGGTATTCACAGGGATAGTGACGTTAGGGAACAAGTCTTGAATGATTGCTTGGAAGAGTGGAATATCATCCTTTAAGAACTTGGGGATGTTAGAATCTCTCATCGCTCTAATGAGCACGACATCTTCTGGGAGACTCTGATCCGCTCGTTTGAGCGACCCAGCCATCACAAGCACGGACTTAACAGCTCTCATACCAAAATCGTAGTGGTCCTGTTGTGAGAGCTGCTCAGAAGACAACTTGTACAATCGAACCATTTTCTGCGAAAGACTTTTCGCATTTTCGACGCTAAATCCCTCCGCAAAAAGCATAATCTCAGCGATGAGACCGTAATCGGGTATCATCATTGAAACAGGTCTGAAAAGCACTTTCAAGTTATCAGGAAGCTCAGTTCTGCCAGCATAACCCGGATTCATGGTGATAAAGACACCACACGCCATACGAATCCTCATATTTTTTCCCATGAATTCAAAGTAATCTTCGGTTCTCTCATCACCCATCAAGAGCTTCGCCCGGCGAATATCAAGCAGCTGCTGGGCAATGACGGAAAGCACCTCGACGTTGATTCTGTTAAACTCATCGAGACACGCCCAGGCACCTTGCTGAGCGAGCCCAGAGAAAAGTCTTCCCATCATTTGATACTCTATCTGCTCGGAGCAATTAAACACGACACAGAACATTCCCAATCCCTTGGCGAGATCTTTTGTACTTTCAGTTTTACCCGTTCCAGCCGGTCCTGCTGGCGCTGCTCCAAGCTTTATATTCAATGCGCCAGTAATAGTCATCCAGCATCTATCAGTCAGCGGAGTGATAACCAGTCTTGACGTCGCTCCCATGTATTCATATCCATAGTTTAATTCGGCGTTGACTTGACGTACTTTACAAATATGCGCTTCGTTATCAAAGTAGTATCGAAGTTGCTGTTGCCACAGGAAGTCAGATACCGAGGACACGGCATTTTCTTTCAATTTCTCAATAATATCTCTCGCGTGAACGTCAGTGGTAATCAAAGCAACGATAATCATATGTTTGACTGGTGGTAAATTCGTTTTGACGAGATCAGTAAGCTGAATGAGATTAGTCGAATTGGTTTTGTACCAATTCTCAAGTGCGTTTGGCTCATCCTCCATTTCTTTGATGGACTCTTCTGTGTTATAGCACCATAAAATCTGAGAACCAGCGGCGACGATCTGCCCAGGGTGCTCTAATACCCATTTCTTACGGTCAAAGTCGGTGCTCTTGAAAGCGTCTCTGAGTTTGTTCTTCAGCGTTGTTATCATCATGTCTTGCACTGAAGTCAACCAATTTTCAACGTTTCCTCTACGATAAGCGCAAGAAAAAGTTAATTCTATCAACATTGAAACAACTAAATTCTTACTTCGCCAACACTTGAGATGAAAATTCGACACGCTCTCCTTCCGAAGAGATCATCGCACTGATCACATTGCCTTTATGTTCTCCGAAATCCAGACTTTTTATATTATCGAAACACTTTCGAAGGTGAGGTTGCACTGAGTAAGGGTCTGTAGCCTATAAGGGGGGAATTAATTATGAAAGATCTTTAGTTTTTTTGTTTGTTACGTTAGCAAGGATTTCGAGAAGCTCATCGTTAGAGAGGAAGTAGAACCTCGGGAAGAAATCTCTTTTCATTCTCAGATAGTCTTCAAGCTCTTTCTGAATCTTGTCAAGCGATTCATTCGCTTCCTTGAATTTTTTCAAGACTTCTGGATATGCCATCGTTCTTTGCACAAGACGAGCTCTGGCAGCGTTATTCATCTGTTTCTTGAAAAATTTGTCAATCGTATCGAACTGCGCTGCCTCTTTCTTCAGCGCGCCTTTGATATCGCTCGCTCGGAAGATATTTTCAAGGTACATCCAATTCTTTTGGCAAGTCAGCCATTCATCCAACGTGTCTTGGATAAGTTGAAGATCCTTGAGCAGTTTAGTTGCATGTTCTCTCTCGCGCTTGAGATATCTCGATCCCAGCACATTGATTATGTTAGCTAAGGATTGATCCAGCAAATCTTGTACTTCATCGACATCACCGATGACCAGCATCTCATCCTTATATGGTCTCGTTATAAGCTCTTGAACCTTCCATTTATCTTCAATGGCCTTAATTTGAGTGGCCAAATTCGCTTCTTGAGTCGCTTGTGTGCTAATCTCGTTGATTTCTTTCGACTTTTCAACAATGTTCATATCGAGCAAGTTTTTCAACGTCAAATCTTCGTCTTCAAGATCCAAATCTGGTTTCTCGAGCACAGCCTTTATCTCCTCAATATGATCTGGAGTGAGTCGTGGATTTCTCAGAGCAATAACAACAGGAACAGATTCTTTGAACTCGTGAACCAAAAACTTCAACTCATCGAGAATAGGGTTCGGCTGGATTCTCTTCGCGCATTTCTTCACAATATTCTCATAAGCGATAGCTTGGTTTTTGATCTGCTCGGCATTGATCTGTTGGAATTTGCAGGTCATCCAGTCGATAGTCATATCTTGCCACTCTTTTAACGATTTCCACATCAACAACTTCAATTCGACTTCTTGTTTGAGCACTTTAACGTTCTCAAATGAGGATAAGTTCATTCCTAGCGTCTGCTCCCAAACGTTATACTCTTTCGATAAGTCTTCTTGAATCTTAAACTCTTTGTAGAGCCTCTCGAGCTCGGATATCGCTTGAGGAATCGATAGCTCTTGGGTCAAGAACTTCGGCTCCATTACTTCAGTTTGAATGTCCAAAACCGCAGCGTTCATTTTCGGAATGCGACCGTTTTCTCCAGCAAGCTCTTTCCTGAATTTCTCAATGTATTTTTCCTTGCGCTCTTCTGCCACCATCAGCACGCTTTGCAGCTCAGTTTGATACTTCTTCGCATCGATTTTCTTTTGTTTATCTTCCTTCTTATATTCAATTTCATTCACTTCCAACACGTGGTAGATCATATCAGCGATGTCTAACTTCTCCTTGTATTTAGGAAACTCTAAATTAATCTGATCGAGCGCCTTGCTCTGTTTCACGAAATCTTCGATCGTAACAGCCACAGACTTAACGAGGACGATTGAGTTGGTCAACCATTGTCGGACTTCCTCGACTCTGTGTTTGAGCATTTCAGGCAGCATTTTCTGGAGATCGGTTAATATTTTTGAGGAATTTGGAACAATCTTCTCTTTGACCTCTTTGCAATCGACTCTGATTAGTCCAATGTCAGCCGTGTGAGGTAAGTTCTTCTCAAGATCGTCTTTCTGGAACCGTAATGTGGCAATCAAATTATTTATCGTGTCTGATGGAGCAACCAGTTTCTCGGACTTGATGATGTCATAGTTAAGCTGCAAGTTTTGCCAATGACGCTCAAGGAATTTGTTAAAGCTTGCCTTGAAACCATTGGTCGTGTTGAACGTTGAGTCTAATAGCTGTCTGATGATCCTTCCATACCTGTCGTACGCGTTGATATCTATCCAGTCCTGCGGATCAAGGCATTTAGACTCAGGTTCGATCCAATTATCACCGACAATATCGTCCCATTCTTCTAGTACGTTGACGTAGGGAGTTAATTCGTCGTGTTTGGTCCATCGCTCAAACACTTGGAGGTTCTTCATGCCTTCGGCGATGGTCTTGAGGAAAGCAGCGAAGATTGTGTCATTGTTGGGGTTGATTGAGAGCCAATATTGAGAAATATTCTGCACTTTTTGGGCTATGAGTGGCCTGTGTTCCCATTCAAGCTTCTTCTTCTCGAGTTCGACTTCAGTCAGCTCTTCATCGGTGTGGAACTCTTCAACAAGACGAACATGGGCGAGGACGTTGAAATCTTCGAATTTGGATTGCCCTTGAGGTGGTGCGAAGAAATGGTCGATTTCTTCTTCGAAAACGGCATGCTGAGGAATTGGATCCACCGAGAATTTCAAATCAACGTAGAGAAGCGGCTCCAGCTCGCGGTTTTGTCTGAAGGATTGTCCACTATCTCCTTTGTATACCATAACATTCAAATCTCGGTTGAGCAGCTGTAATTGGCCGATAAGATCGTTGATTGATTCGTTGTAAATGGTACTCAAAGCGTTCAGAGCAAGGAAATCCAAGAGGTAAGAGAACCTGATGAACTTTGAGCACTCTTTTCTGAGCTCAGATCGACGTTCGTAGTCCATGTTATCTGGGAATCCAAGATTCTCATAAGCTGATTCTTTTAATCTCATCACACCTCCCTGCGACGTTCCGCCTTCCTTTTTCGCATATTCCTGAGCGCCCGTACTCGCTTCGGATTTTGCCTTACGCAACTCATCCAGACACTGCTTGAATCCTTCACGTACATTGTCTCGAGCAGCCTTCGAATATTCGATTATCGCCTCCTTAACAAACTCCCTCCTTTCTGCTTGCTGCTCTGCAAACCCGCCTAACTTCTGGATTTCCACCTTCTTAGAGAGGTCGATGAAACGAAGCTGCTCTATCTGACAGCAGATAGCTCTGTGTCTTCGCAATGTCTTCGAAAGGATCGGATGCGCAATGAAAAGCTTTTCCTCGAGAGCTTTCGCATTCTTCGCGGTTTTGAGTTTGTTGAGGTTCCTTCGCCACATTTTCAAAGTTTTCCACCTTCTGAAATTGACAAAGAAAGAGAGCGATTTGATCTTATCATAAGTCTCTCGCTCTTTGAGCCAGTAAGCGAGGGAGATAAATTCACATGGTTTGCCATTAATATAATGGCAAAGTCCTTTAAAGCTGATCGTGTAATATTCTTTAGGGTTATCTTCTCTGAGGATCTTGTAGTCTATGACTCTTAAATCATAGGGATCGTCCTCAGTTAGGTCATTACTCTTGGCCTTGAGCAAATACATGAACTCGTCAACGTTTGTGACGTTTCTCAGAATGAGCTCAATATATTTATCAAGATTCGATGCAGGTCGCTTATAGCCCACTTCATTAGGCTTTTGTTGGACACTGGCTGATTTCTCGAAATTAAACTCTTGCTGTGTCATTCGAGTTGGAGAATACCGTCTTCCATCAATGTCAACAGCCTCAGTAGGGCTATTTCTCATCTCTGATTCCAGCATATTCGCAGTGCCTTTGATCACTTGCTGTCCGCCTCGAGAAACGAGGTATCGAGGGTTCGTAGCGTGCTTGCCAGCCATCTTGTCTATTACAACCCTGCTCTGAACTAGTTCATTGCCTACCAAGGCTGGAGTTGCAAAATGGGAAGAAGTCTGCATAGGGAAGGCCTGAGAGGAGGAAAAGAAGTTCGCAGCAGTAAAATTCCCTTGCGACTTCATATTCTGACTTGTTGACCGAACGCGGAAAGTTTTAAACTTGCTCTGCGTCGCTTGAGGAGTCTGATTGAAGAAAGTCGCTTGGAAATTAACTAAATTATTCATAGGAGTAAGCATTCCGGCACTGAACGTGGATACCGGACGGTTCGATGGAGCACCTAACCCCTGTGGCTTGAAATCCGCTGTGTCTTCCAAAGCAAATGGAGTAGATTTTTTAAAGCCCTGCGTTGCAGTCTCCATTGGATGCTGAGGCTGCTGATTTTGAGCTTCTCTACGAGCGCTTTCAAGAGGCTGGAGCTGCTGCGCGAAATTCGATTGAGTGAATTGCATGTTCTTGAATTGGCTTGATGTAACTGCAAAAGGGTCTTTAATCTTCTGGGGCGGAGATTGTAATGTCGTTGATTGAGGCTGAATGACGGTTGGTGTGAGTTTATTTTTCAGACTGTACAATTTTGCTCCAAGGGGTCTCTCCAGCGATTGGGAGGTCTCAGGTCTTTTGACAGAGGGCATTGTTCTGATGTTAAACCCTTTGTCATACAATCGATGTCGAAGATCGACGCTTGTCGTTGTAACTGGTTGTATTGCATTGGTGTTTGGCTCAAGCCCATATTGATTTCTGTCGTCATTGTCATTTTTAAGATTCGCTTGAGATGAAGTAAGCTTCTTATTAGTATTTTTGATCATTTGGTCGAAAAATGGACAAACAATCGCAACCTTATCAAATAGAATAAGAAAATTATTGGGAGTTATATTCCTTCAACAATACAAATATCGAAGAGATATTGAGAAGTTAAATAATTATTTCGAATACAGGGTTTTTTTACTTTCAACTTCTCAACGGTACGAAAATCAATGTTTTGTTATGCGGAAGCAGCTCACAATACGTTCACAAACTACAGTCTGCTGAACTTACTATACCAAAAGAACTTGTATTTCTTCATTCGACGCATTTGGATAAATTAGGTTGCAATTTTCAAACAGGCTGTGCGCTAAATCCTCTCTAACTGATATCATTGAAAACTATGGGAATGATAAAAATGCTGGCCGTTAGTAAAACCATGCTTTGCGTTAACAGCTACCTAACAAACTCGTTGATCCTCTTCTTGTAAGTTTAGAGGAAAGGTATAATTATTTTTTAGCCTCTCGAGTGTTCCGTGTTCGTTAAAGACTTGATATAACTACTTGACTATTAAGAAATTTTTTCAGAATTAATTTCCATTTTAAAAAAAAATTAGCATACTAATATGGACGTCACACAGAAGCTCACCATGTCTTTAGATGACGTTATTAAAACGTCAAAGGGAGATAGGAAAGAAGGTGGCGGCGGCAGAAAAAGACAGGACCGTCCCCCACGCGAACATCGTGAGTACAAACCAAAGAACGAACGATTGGTACGCATTCTCTTTGAATTTTTTTATATCATCTGTTCACTGTAAAACTAAAATGATAGAACAAGAAGCCTTGGACCGATCGCCCTCCTAAACGTGAAGTAGATTTCTATCGCTACATGAGCAGATATTCAGGGATTCTTCTAACAGTTTGAAAAAAGAGAGAAAACAGGTAGAACAAAGCTCATTGTTGAAAATGTTCATTACAATGTCACCAACAAAGAACTAACAGTAATCAACTCCTTTTTTCCCAATCTTAATCCCCTCTAGGATTTGTTCTCTGAAGTTGGGCCGCTCAAATACTGTAAAATCGAATGGGATGAGCTCGGAAGATCAAAGGTAGAGTTTCAAAAGTGGCCAAACTGAAATAAAAATTTTCAGGAGAGAGCAACGGTCATATTTGAAGATCCAAAGCATGCTGAGGAAGCCATCAGACAATACGACGGTAACCAACGAGAAATTTCGTAGGAATGAAATAATTGTGATTGCTGTAGATGCACAATTGGACGGAAAGACTCTGAAGATCCGCTTTGCTGACGAAGAGAGTGAGAAAGAACAGAGAAATCCAAAAATTCAAAGAAGAGGTGGATTTAAAAGACAAAATTGGAAACGATAATTTAGGATCGTTTGCTGAATACTCTAAAAAAATAGTTTCCTAAACTCATGCACTCAAAACTTCGTTTCTAACAAATAGGTATAGCATTATGCCTCTTCATGTGTGCTACATATCTACATTCTAAATTCTACAATGCTTAAGACAAATGAAGGACTGTTTCATGCACAGAACGGAGAAATAAATTTTTTAGTGTTTAAGCTCTCAAAAAACCTTGTTTTCACAATCAATCATGTTTCGTTGATTGCTGTTTGGATGAACAAAATTTGTAAACAATAAATTTCAATGGTTATATGAACCAAACAAAATCACAATAGAGAATTCTCATAACTTTGATGGCCCTCATTATTGGCAAGCATCGACTGGAAGCACATGACCGATATTGCGAAGGAATCTTTCAATAAATTTTGTGCTTCTGTGAACAAATATCAGTTATCGAATTTACCTTCAGGGAGTTAATAAATTTATTGGGAAATATTCAATTCTTTGATTTAGAGGCAATCAATTAATTTCACACCAAAAAACTATGAGAGAAAGAGGAAGAAAAAAAAATAAGGTTGGTTAGAAGGGACGTATTTTTGAGTTCTATAAAACAGAGAGCTTTTAAGAGCTTATTTCTCTCAAAATTTCCAAAACAAAATTGTTAGTAAGTTCTATTTTCTGAAAAATTATTTTAAAAATCTTTAGATAACTTCTATTGTTTACAACACCACAAAAACAAAAAAATCAATTTTCAATTTCGCTCGTATCGGTTGGTAGGTTAGACTATAAAATAAACAAGGGCGATAGATTCTTCTCCTTTCCACATATCGTTTGACTTGGTCTAAGTTATAGAGTCCAATTCATTCAATAAAATCAACGAGTTGTTTTGCTATTTAAGATGCTGGTTCAGATTCTGTATGTTCTTGGTTATTCTGGTTCGTTATGGCTCTCATCATATAAGTTAGTTCATAAAGGGCTTTGTCTATTTATAAGGGATTAATCAATTCGTGAGAAAAATAAGAAGATTTATTATTAATATAAACAATCCTTGCAAGGGGCCTTAATAGTACGGAAAAAATTAAACAGTTGTTTGCCTCAGTAAATGTATCCTAATACATACATATATCACAGAAAGTGAGAAAAGATAACACTAAATTATCAAGTTACATCGCTAATAAAGGCAAACGAGTAAAGGATGAATTACCTATTATTAAATCTCTCAACAACATAATACAATTCTCATTTACAAATTTTTTTGTTCCCCGCTCCTGCTTTTAAAAGAATTTTTCTCGGCATAATGGACAGGTAGACCTTTTTCGTTCCTTTTGAGCTTGCTGCTCCCATTCTAAGATACACAAACAGCAGAACGCATGATTGCATCTCTTGTTTTTAAACAGAATCACTTGGTCACTATAGCAAATAGGACAGGACTCTTGCGCTATTGCATTCGCGGCTTCCACAGGAGGACTTTGGTACCGTGGACAAGGAGCGTTCTTATTCTGAAAATCGAAGAACTGGTCAATGCAATAGTTGCAGGTGCAGGGCTGATCACCGATCAGAGCGCTCATTGTTGTTTGTTCATCTGAACTATATTTATTCTTTTTATCTAAATCAGTGTATTTATAATCCACCAAGCGTTTAAGTTACTGGAAAAGTCGAACCGTCTATTCTTCAATCAGTTTTGTAATCTTCCTGCTGAGCTATTTTGATATTTTCGTCGCTATTCTCATGTCCAAACCACTGTTTAGTCTTGTTGCATCCAGTCACCCCACTTACAGCTTTCATTTTTTTGGTCAGAGACCTTCAAATACAAAAAGTGTAGCAAGGTTATTCAGTGGAGAACTGAATGTTGTCCAGTAGCGTTCTCTTTTTCCCAGGTGGAAATTAAGATTTGGATCACTCTAGAAGGAGTAAATAGGTATTAAATTCCGATCTACTACTTGCTGAACTCCTGTGATGAGTTTCAAAAGTTACTGGAAATAGATATTACTAATTAAATTAAGTACAGCGACGCGTCTAGAAGGTTTATTCAGCACCTTCAATTTTCTTAATTAAGTATTCGAAAGATAATTTCAGTGATAATGACTGATATTTGTAGAAACAATATTAGGATTCCATCAACGAATGTAACTTTACACTTACTCGTTCGTGTCCCTCCAATGACAGAGCAATCTCCAGTGCTAGTTCACAAATGAGCTATTTGAGGGACATAAAAACGACAACCAAAAAAAATATTATATATTGTAAGGTTGGGTCGTTCTCTGAAGGCGAATAGAGTTAAGCTTTTAAGGCGTTGCTTCAAATTCAGACAAGATGTGTTTCTAATCGAATTGCCAAAATAAAACAGTAGTAGCTCCCAAAAACCCGGTACTGATTGATCTCGCAGAGTACCCAGCTGTTACTTGATATCCAGAAAATCGCTTAGCTGATTAGTCTCGGAAGATTTGTCGAATTAATTGCGTTCGATTGTTATTATCGATTTTTCCTGTTGAACCGCCAAATCTGCTATTTCGAAAATAATTGAAAAAATATTTGCTTCAACTAAATTATCTAATGTACGAACACTTCATAAAGCCAAATTATTCGTAGTATTTGCCCCCAATCTTAGAACCAATATAATACCTCAATTGAAAGATTCCAATTAGTTTAATGGTCGCCACAAAAAGAAATTATGATTGAGTTTCCATGAAGATCAAAAAGTCAAAACAAAAAATCGGAGATCTTATCTCTAAATCCTCCATTGAAATTGAGAAGAAACTCATCTGCTCGTTTAGAGACAGACGATGTGGCCAATGCTGATATAATATGTGATTTTGTATACAAATTAAATGGAATTACGAATACAAAATTTGAAAATTCTTAATTGTGAAAATTACGAATCTTTGATCTTCAAAAGAGTTTAAATTGTTTGTTAGGATAAAAGAATAACAAATCCTAAATCAAATGGATCAATCCGACCCCAACAAGGGAACCAATCTGACCGCGTCAGGCCAGATTGGTGCCAATCCTCAAAACTACTCTCAAGGCCAGCCAGCTGGTGGAAACACCTCATCACAAGTCAACACTGGCATCAATCCGATGACCTTCTCCACAATCACCAAGAAAGCTCCGAAAGCAAATCTTTCTGTTAGCGCCGTCAATCCAACAACCGTAAAACGCTGCTGATAAACTTTCGATTCTCAATTCTTCTCTCTTTCTGCTCTTTAGGCTAACATGTTCAAATCATATATTTCGAGCCAGCCCATTCAGAAGGACCAATCAGCAATCACTGAAGCTGATCAGCTCCGGAAATCTCAGCTACTCGACGTGGCGCACACAGCTTTAAGCATTCAAAAGAAAAGTAGCCGCATCCCTCTCGTATTTGCGTTGAAACGGTCATTTAGGCAAGAAACTGGGAAAGATAATACACAGAGAAGGAACCTTAGAGGCCGAAAACTTCTTTAACTTCAGTCAGATAAAGAAAAAAAAGAAGAAAGAGTATCAAGTGCCGCTGGAATTCCTTCCTCAAACAAGGGTATGTTCAAGTTTTCAACCCAGTCTTAATTTCGTTTTGCTAATGAAATCGTTAGGAAGAATATAATCAGACAAAGCGAGGACTTCCATGGCCAAACGATTCGAAGCTTGGACAGGTAGAGTATCGTATCCTGTACAACAGAAGTCGTCCGTCAATAAAAGGAGGCTCCGAAGTTCAGAAGAGCAAGGCAAAAAAAGATGAATTCGACTCTTATTTCATCTTCAAAACTCAAGAAGAGGTATCCGAACGATTATTTGATGTTAATAATCATTCTTAACGTATTGGTAGTTTCTTAAAGTGCGAAATTATCTGTTTTGCTTGAAACTGCTCGATTCTCAGAACCCTCAGATCGCGAAACCTGTTCCTGACTTGCTTCAGGCATTGAGTCAATCAGTCCGCCTACAATTAATAGCCAAAGTACAATTAATATCAGGGATATATATATATCTTATCATTTCCCAAGTTGCGAGGAGATGTCAAACTTCGAGCAGAAAATTTGCTCAAGCAGAATAAGAAACAAAAGGTAAATTGCCCATCCATTAAAAAAATTTAACAAATTGTGTTTCATTCCCAAAACAGGATGATGCCTTGGAAAATTCTCGTTTACTGCGGAATTTCGACAATTATATGGCTTACAACCTGATATTAGAGGCTGTTAAAAAAGCCAGAAAATTAAACGAGGAGTTCCAATATGAGACCGAGGCTAACATGCTGAAAAAGAGCCGCCTTCAGCTCTTGCAAAACTCAAAGCTCCTCCGATTCTATGACAAAAGTCTCGCAAATCGCTTCCTCTCCGACTGGCACCGTCTATCAGAAAAACTAAAGAGACCTGACAGCCAAAGAATTCAGCTCCTGTTCAAGAGCATCGAACTTCCGGCACAGATTGTCAAACCGACTTTCAAAATCTTTGTTATGGTAGCCATAAAACCCCCATCATTCATAACAACTTATATTCCCCCACTGATAGGTCGAGAAGAATAATGCATTTAAAGGACCTCTTATGATAAATGGAGAACAAATGTTTTCCGACACAAAAGAATTGACAGCAATTCCCGTGATCAAGAAGAAGACTTCTCAACCGACATTAATTTGGAGACTGTCACCAGCTTCTCTGAGCTATGACCATATGAGCCCCGAGAAAGAGGGTCTTGCCTACCGCGAGCCCTACTCTATCACGCTTGATTCCATTCCAGAAGCCGCCGTTGAGCTCATAAGGTTCAAGTTCAACGTCTACGACGAAAACGACAAATTGAGAGCCCTCTACTACGTGAAACTTGAACACCTCTTCAAGTCCAGTCAGAAAGGAAGAGACTTAAGCTTAAACCTCGGCACTGGCTCAGACGGCCTCAGTCATCTCTTACACTTGGGAGTCATATCACAATCCTCTAGCGGCCAGCAAGAATCCGAATTTACCAAATGTCTGAATGACGATTACATCCAAGACATCAATTTCAATTACTCGTTCAGTTTCCCACACATCACTCCTCGCCACCATAAATTCATCTCTCTCTTGCCTGAGTCATGGAAAGCGATCGATGAAGACCTCAAGAACACTCATAGAACTGGAAATCTCGGTAAATGGGTGCAAAAGGTGAAATATCGCCTGGCTCGTCATTACCACCGAAATTCTTCCCGTCAACTTGCAAATTTGGAGTACACTAACCAACTCTGGGCTAGTTTACAAGAAGATCTTACCAAATATGCGCTGATTAAGCCAAAGGGCAGTGAAAATATCTTCATCGATGAGGAAAATCTGCAGAAAATGCTAGCGGCTTACAGACCTGACAGTACATCCACTCAACCTGAGAAAATGACTAAAGACTTTGAGGACCCAGAGTTCCGAGCGCTTTCTTATCTGTTTAAGCGCGATAGATGGGAATCTCACACCGACTGGCGCCAGTACTATCCCAAACTGTTCCAGATCTGCCATAGAGGAATTCCGCCTCAGCTGAGAAAAATCATCTGGTCCGAGCTAGGTCGCGTGTGCTACTTCGTCGAGCTAACAGAGATGTTCTTGCCTCCAACTGACTTCCAAAACAGAGCAGAAGTCTACTACATGGGTCACCGAGACGAAGCAGATTCAAAAACTACGAAAAGTCGAGTCGTCTACGAGAAACTGAAATGGGAAGCCTTCAAAGAATTTTACTACCTCTACCAAGAGCTCGAAGAAGATATCGACGCCCTTCGAGAAAAGCAGGGGAAAGAGAAGCTGGATTACGAATCCAGTCTGAGACATATTTGCCGAACATTTATCTACTGGTCTCACCTCTTTGCGAATATCAACAAGAACGAAGTCAAGTACTATGTCAGCTACTCTCGTGCGATCGTCACCTTGTGCCAAAACTTGATTATTGGTCTCAGTTGCTCTTATCTCCAAAGCGAGGTGTTTGTGGAGGAAGATGTCGTGTTCTGGCTGTTGATTTCTCTCACAACTTATATTTTGGCGAGTTATTACGAAACCAATGAGCAGGCCCTTAGTGTAGATGTCGTTGCTGCTGGCAATAACACTCAAGGTCGTAAGAAGAATAAAATCACGGTGTCGGCTCTTAGATGTCCTGAGATTAAGGGCATTAAAGGTGATTTGCTGCTGTTGAAGCTTCTACTCAAGGAGATCGAGCCAGAAATCCTCTTCAAGTTCGAAGAGCTTGGATTGCCACTAGAGGAGTTCTTTGCGGATCACATGCTTACACTCTTTTCGACGATGCTCAGCCCCGGATTGACATATCGAATCTGGGATATAATCTTTTTGGAAGGATCTGCATCAAATCAGGTAACGTTATTCTTGCGTTTTATCTTAACTGAGATTGTTGGAATACCTAGGTGAGAAGCCACAGAACGATTGTCATTACGATCTTCACCATTCTCAGAAATTGTAAGCAGCTGATTCTTTCAGCAAAAACTTATAAAGATCTGAGCATCGCGCTCGAACTCTATTGTAATTTATCGTAAATAGACTTTGTTTAATTTTTGACATTACAGGCAAATTCGAGGTTCGCTTTGATGAATTTTTGGAAAAGGTGCAACAGAATCTTACCCAATACCTTGAGCAGATGATCCCTGAGAGCGATGGAATCATTAAGAAAATCAATTATATCAAATTTGCCATCTTTTCGGGTACGCTAGGGAAATTCGACAACCACATCAAAGAAATCGAAGATCGCATTCAAAGCTACCATTCAATTGTCCACCAGCGCAACAGCGCCGTATTTGGACTCGTCAATACTTCTTTCCGCTCACCAAGCAGCGCTTCTACCGAAACACTCAATTATGCCAAACTGTCCGACATGATTCGAAGATTCATCAGCCTGTACACCGAAGACAAGAAGTCCAGTCCTCTGAAAAAGGACCTTGCAGGAGGTGACAATTCGAAATTGCAAACAAATATCTACGCAGATTCTCCAACTCTACGCCGGGGTGTCCTTAAACCAAAGCTCTACGCAATTACTCTCGTGATTCATCGAGTTAGTTTCGTTTACCCAGATTTCGATTCGCTCCTTCTTAGAGTCTCCCACGACAAGGATCATTTCGATAAGGTTGGACTCTCCGGTTTGAATATTCAATTCGCGGCAGAATTCGAACTTAAAGAGTTGCCCGCACGCAAACTTCATATCGAAATATATGATAATAAGATCATTGGAAATCCAAGGAAAATCAAGTGGACAACAATCGATCTGAAGTCGTTGGACTTCGATATCCCATCGAAGCTAATTCTGAAATTTAACGAGGCCGACCAGCTTCATAATGATAATTTCACGACTTCTGAGGTCGAGCTCACGATTCTGTTGACGAGTGCAAAGACAGTCAGTGGCTCTAAGGGCAGTTCCAACGAGTCTAAAGAATTCGTGATTCCAGAGCTTCATAATGTAGCAATTTATTTACTAAATAGGCTTTGTTTGCTTATTTTACCCTGCTTTTGTAGAGCGAGTTTCCTCAATTGTCACAGCTGAAGCTTCCATCGATCTTGAACAGACAAATGGAAGAGTCTGAAACATTTATCCAAGGCATGACGCCTCAGAACCGATTCGCCAAGTCGAAAAACACCTGGAAAGAAAGTAAAACACCAAACGAAAATTCCCTAACTAACTTCCACTCGCTTTTGGAATTAGATTTCGCAATAGATTACGAGCAATTCCTCAGCATTATGAACATGATCGCGCCATTCTGGGCGACTATCGTTGACTGGAACAAGATCTACTCAACTCTCAAACGCGGAAGCTCTGACCAAACGTTCTATCTCAATGACCTCTTCACGTTGATGATCCTCTTTGGTAAATTCTCCTTCCGAGAGAAAATGAATCTCTTGTTCCTGGTGCACTCATTCTGCAGTGACGTGTTTAAATATCGCGGCGAAGGTATCTTTATCATCTGCTCTTAATTGGCTCTAACAGCCGTTGTTATAGATGAAATTAGCCTAAACGCTGTGAAAGGAATCGCCAGAGATCTCTACCAAGCTTTCATGATCTATCTGCCTTATAATGAGATCGATAACATGATCGACAACTTAGTCACAGGGTCTTCCTCTATCGTTCTCAGGGCTGTGGTGAATGGTGATACGGATAAGAAAATCGAACTCTCTCCCACAGGATTCAACAGAATTGCGAACAACCTGCATTTGCATTATTTCACAAAAGATATTTACGTCGGCGACATCGATATTCTGCAATTTGTGAAAACTATGTACACAGCAGAAGTTTCTAAGCTGAAAAACGCGAGTCAATTCGCTTTGAACTCGAGAAACAACCTTGAGATACACTACTTGAACAACGGCATGAGACATCAATTCAAGATTGAGTTCAGCGACAAATGGACTTACTTATCAAGTGACAGTAGCACTATGCCCACAAAGATTCGCTCAACGATGAAGATGCTATATAATAGCAAGTCAGTTCTTCCGCTAAATCATCACGACCGTCTCCTCAATTCGCAAGAATTTGTGAAAATCTTTGAATCGTTACCATTGATCGACTATCTTTGCGGTTTTGAATGTATTAAAGCTCCGCAAGAGATAAGCCTGAAAACAGACATGCGGTACATGGTATATTAAATACAACATCAATTTTTCCTAAATCATTATTGCTCTATCTAGCTCAGCATTGATGGCGAAGATTGCTTTAGCGTTCTATCTGTTCCCTTCAATGAGAGACCTAGGGACCAAGCAATGAGATCAACTGTCATCATGCCGTCAAGTAAATCTGATAGAAAGGTAACAACGATTAAAGTCTGAAGGGAAAAAGCATCAATTTTCATCACCCATATATAGGCTCTGAAATTCAGAGGAATTCTGAGAGAATGGATGAATTTGATCTTCGATCAAAGCAATCAAGCCGCAAGAAACCTCTCCGAGCTTAAAAAGCAGTCTAAAGGACCAACGGACTTGAAGGACATAGAATTTATGGAGAGCAAGATCATCCGTGGGCCTGAAAATTACGAATTCATCAGAATCCGAAAAATCCAGGAAAAAACCTCAATTTATTTCCCTATCCGCAAGCTTGTCACTCAACTCAAGAGATATCTCATCAAAGAAATCTATCGCAGACTAGTCTCCAATCCTTCCTCCAAGAGCAACTTGAATCCAAAGTTGCTGAACGAGAACCTCTACCAACTCGACTATGAAATTGAAATCATTGTCAACGGTACTAAAAGGAAAGTCATCTCGAACCACGATTTGTCGGTCTACGATAGCATATTCCTTGTTGAGGGAGCCTTTGAAAGCGGAGAAGTATATTATTTTTATTTATTTTTTCCCTGACTTATCAATTATTATTAGCATCATATCGATAGCATTGAGGCTCGCATAAACTTGACTACATCAAAGATGAAAATGCTAAATAAAAAAGATACATATGATCAACTGGCGCTCTATCGCTATGCTGACACAACAACTGAGTGGCTGCCTTGCCGAATTCTGAACCGTTATCGACTCTCTGGGCGAAAATCGGAAAAAGGGAGATTTGACGAGAGACCGAGCTCGGACCTCACTGAAGGTTTCGTAGTGGTTTTCCAAGATTTCTCTAACGGTAGAAACAAAGCACTTTTCTCTGTTGTTAAATTTATTTTTCGATTTTTCGTAGAGAAAGTGCTGAAACACAAGAACGAGATTGCATTGGTCCATGACGTGAACATGGATGAGTTGGAGATGATTCAAATTTCGGTTTACTTGCTGATATATGACAAAGGTTTAACAATTTACTTTTTTAGGAAGAGGAACAGAATAAGTACAATTTGGAAGATAAGTTTGCCCAGCCAGGATTCAAACAGCAAGGTTTCGAACAGCCAGGGTTCAGAGAGTTTGAACAGCCTGGATTCAGAGAAGGAGGAAGACCAAAAGAATTAACTATTTCGAATCAAATAGGAGCGACTGAATTGGGTAAGAGATCGAATTATTGGTTCAATTGTAATTCGATTGTTTTCTTTTATTTAGGTGGTGCTGATGAAGAGGAAGAAGAAGTTCATCAAAAGACTACAGCCTTATCTAGAAAACCAGGGACCGTGCAAAGACGCAATTATTAAGATTATGGTATTCTTGAAAAACAGATGACAAAGAAAATCATTAATTATGGCTATAGATTTGGATTGACGAATATATTTATGTTTTGCGAACTTATAAGTTATAATGAGAAATAGGGAGAAAATGTTTTTATCTTTGACAAATTATTGAAATTGTTTATGGCCATTACGACTAACAAATTATAAAAAAAAAATCAAATCAAATCTGCACTTGCAAATAGAGAAAGAAAAAGAAGGCAATATATTACACGTCGCAATTGTGAATTTCTACCCTTATCAGTTCTATTAGTTACTAGAGAAAAGTATCAGATTGATCTCTATGGTGCTTGTTGACAAAAATGTGCCTATAATTCGTGCTTGAATTGAATTTTCAAAAATCCACACTTCAAATGATAACAAAAGAAGAATTATTTTTTTGATTTTAATTTTTTTTTCCAACAAGAAATTGATAATTTTTCCCAGTGGTCTGCACAATGATGTTTTGACTAGGAAATTACATCTCTTGATATGTTATCATAAAAGTAAGTATTCTAACTCAAACAATGAAGAACTGCTTGCATCGAATTTTTATTCAGAATTCGTTCTTAATCCATCAACGGTTCGATTACCGAGCGCCTCCTTTCAAGGCTTCTCTCGCTTTTTCCAATATATCTTTTTGAATCTTTTGGAAGTCAGGGAAAGTCTCCAAAATCTAACAACGCCATTCAGCGTGAGACACTCAGTCACAATTGAAAAATACCTTTTTGCTAATATTAATCGCATCAACATATCTTCCAGCCTTCAAATATGTGTAAGCCAACCGATATCTTTTTTGTGAAAACTATTAATAACCCATTCTTCAAAAGTTTACAATTACCCTATCGAAGCTGACCTCTCCATTGAAATAAGCCAAGCTCTCTTGTAGCAATCTGCCGCGCTACGGAAATTCGCTTTTTTCTCCTCTATCAACCCCAAATATTCTTCAGCTTTGCCTAAAAAGAAAAAAAGACATTATTTTCACTCATTTTCCCATCAAGTCTACCACAAGATGCGTTGTATTGAAGGACTTTCCTTAGCACCTCTTCAGCTCCTATAGGATCATCCTCCTTTAAATTGAAAAAAAAAAATTATTATCAGTGCCACCAAAGAGAAATCATTTACAGAGATGAGGTAATCAGCTAGCATAAGCCAGCCCATTTCAAGCTGATCCGCGTACTCCAATGAGTAATCAAGTCTCTTAAATTGCTTCAGGCAAGCCTTACCGTCGTTGTTCTTTCCATGGATAAATTTGCCAACAGCCATAGCTAACAGAATGGCAGGGTTCTCATCGTTTTGTTTCAATGGATCCTTCAATCGCTCGCATGCCTGATCAGCACGTTTCGAGTACATTAGAACATAGCACTCAGCTATCAAGATCTTCTCGGCGCTAGTGCTTCTAGATTTCAGCTCCTTTGCCAAGAAATCCATAGCTTTTATGTTCTCTACGTCAATGTTCTTGTATTTATTCTCTCCCATCTGCGTAATAAGAAGTTCTTGCTCCGGATTCATGTAGATATCAATCATTTGCATCACTGCTTGGTCGAAGAATTGGTTTCCTCTCTTTGCTTTGACAAACTCACCAAGCGCCTCTTGTACATTTCTTGACATTTTATGATACAAACCTCGACAGTAGCAAAGTCCTGGCTCATCAGCGTTGGGAATTTTCTTCGAAATCTGTTCTAAGTAAGGTTTAATGTCTTTAAAGAAACCTGCTTGGCCCATAAAACTAATCAATTTTGCTAGAATCGCAAAATTCTCTGGCTTGTTTTCAAGGATTTTCTTGAATTGATCAATGGCAGCTTCTGGCTGTTTCTTTAAAATCATGAGTTCTGATATCAAATGGACCGCGTATTCGTTTTGAGGGTTGAGTTTTAGCACTTGAACCGCTTTGATTTCCGCTTGCTGCTTATCTCCAAGTCTGTTGTAAAGCTCAGCGAGCTCAGCTAGAACCGGTTCATTCTCAGGGTACTGCTTAAGGCTGGCTTCGAAGCACTCTCCGGCTTTTTGGTCTGACTTCTCGTACTGTTTGAAATATTTTCCGAATTCGTAATAAAGGTCAGCAAGGATTTTGCGTTCAGGATCGAGCATTTGACCCTCTTGCTTGCTTCGCTCGATCACGCTGCTTTGCATTTGCAGTGCCTTCTGAATGGCCATTTTCGCCTCAGGAACGGGTCTGCCCTCAACATTTTGGTTTTTCTTGAAATGCAATCTTGCGAGCTGCATCAGTCCCTCAACATTTCTCTTCAAGCTGACTATCGTCGGTGCGTTGAACTCGTCACCGAAAACGTCGATGCTCAACAGATCTTCTCCTAGCTTATAGTTCCCGAGCAAGATGCAAAGCTTTCCCATATCAAGTCTCAGATCAAGTTTTTTCTGGTCCTTTCTTAACGCGTCCTCGTAATATTTCCATGCCTTCTGATAATCATGGGTTTGGACCAACGCCTTGCCGATTTCTCTAGTTATCTCCTCATCGTTTGGATTAATCTTCAGCGCTTCCTCGAAAGCCTTAATTGCGTCTTCTGGCTCTTGGATCCTCATAAACGCATCTCCCAAAAGCTTATAGTTCTCGAATGTTGGAGAAACTTCAATCAAGTCCAAGTAGCACTTTGCATATTGACGTCTGTCCTTCAGTTGGTCAAGACAGATCTCTGCCATGAATTTCCTCGATTCGATAAAGTAAGGGGAATTCGGGGAGACTGCCTTAAGGATACTAAGGGCTTTCTTAATATCGTCTGAGGCCACGGAGATTTCAGCGTTAGCCATCAAAACGTTTCCTTCTTCCGGTGTACCTGTGAATATGGAAATAGCTTCGTTCATAATGGTCTTCGCGTCGCTAACTCTCTTTGCTGCAACGTAAGCCTTCGCGAGGTTTACAAAGATCTGGCAGCGCTCTCTCTCTTCGAATTGAAGAATTTGAAACACGCTTTTCTTGCCCTTTTTGCGAGTGTCAGCAGGTTTCAAGACGCCAGGGAGTTGGAAAGCAGCTTCGAGAGTTTGAAGAGCTGCTTCTGTTTTACCAGACTTGAGTTCGATTTCTCCTTTGATAAGCATGAAAAGAGGGTTCTCACGAATGTGCAAGTTGTTGGCAATCGCTTGCTCGAGGTTCGAGTAGGCGCCTTGGAGATTGTTGTTTTGGTAGGAGATCAAAGCTGACAATATTAAGGCCTCCTCGTGCTTGGGGTCGATTTCAATGACTCTGTTAAGAGCTTTCATCGCGCCGTTGACATCTCCTGATGCTGACTTTCCCTTTGCAAGAAGCAAAAAGGCGGCAACAAGGCCAGGAATTTGCTTTGTAATCGTTTCTAACAATTTTGTGCCCTTTACGACGTTCGAAGGGACTGTCTCAACACGTTTCCCAGGGTTAAATGTAGTGAACTGTAAATATTCTATACACAATATAAATGGTTTTCATGAAGCAGGAGTTTACCTTTTGTAAGATTCATTAAAAAGTCCGGATTGAGCTTCACGTAGAAGCCGAGGTCAGGCACTAATGATTTTGTTGCGGAGATATGCAGCTTGAGCGCCTCGTCAACAAATTTGCATGTTTCAGCAATTTTAGCCTCCATGGAGGTATGCGGCTTGCGGCTGCACAGCATGGCTTCGAGGTAAGCCATTTCAGGTGTTCTGCCAACCGAAACTTGTATTTCATTAACGAATTCGAGCTGTTGCTCAGCGTCATCGATCATCCCTTGTCGAATTCTGCACTGAATCATTCCTGTCAGCGCCTCAATCTTAGTCTCATCGAGACTAACTGCCTCTTGAAACAGCGAATAAGCCTCTTTCACGTTGTTTATCATGAGATTTTCTTCAGCGAGTTCAACAGCGAGGTCGGCGTCTAAAGGCTTCAGTTTTCTCGCTCTTTCGCAGAAATTGAACGTTATCAAAAGCACGTCTGGATGTCGCCCGCTAATTCGAGAGAAAAGTCTCGCGCATTCAAAGAGAATATCAGCGTTTTTGGGCTCAGTCTTCTCGATTGCATAATTCAAAGATTTTAATTTTTCCAGGGATTCTTCTATTTTGCCCTCTCGTGCAAGCAGATGGAAAATGTGAATCATTAATGCCTTGATGTTATGCTTATCCATAGAAAGAGCTTGTTGGGTCATTTCGAAAGATTGCTCCCAATCATAAATTGTCAATAGAAGGCGCGCTTTTTCAACAATGGCAGGTTGGAATTTAGGGTGCTCAACAACGATTTCGTTTAGAGTATCGAGCGCGATTTGATACTTCTTCTGACGCTCAGCAGCTTTCGCTTTTCCACATAACGCATCCAAAGATCTGGGGTCGTTCTGAAGCACGTTATCAAAGGTGGTCAGCGCATTCGCCTTGTTATCAAAACAAAAGTGCTATTAGAACCAGAAGCTACACAATTTTTTTTTTTACGACTGAAGTTTCAGTTGCATTATAAAGATCATACCATCCCTTGGCGCATTGGCCGTCCATACTCCCGCTCAACTAGATTATCATCATATTAGCACTGCATATGGACAAATAAGGCATACATTGTCAAGACTATCACGTGCTTTGCGAGATTCTCCGAGATAGATATAGTAATATGCCAACAAAATGTAGGATTTGTCGGTTGCCATCCTGGAGAGATCTTGGTTGTAAGACTTGAGCTCAGTGAGTGCATCCTATAGTAAAAATTGTGAGGGAATGGCAATGGAGGGAGGAGTTACTCTGTCGACGAGACTGCACTGAGAATGATAGTACATGAGAGCAACATTTACAGCGTAAGCAATTTCTCTTTTGTTCTGGATAGGATTCAGTTCGTTGATTGCTTCATTAGGACTGCCTTCTCTGAAAAGAGCGAACGCCTTCCAGAAAATTAAGGAAGGATCATTGATTCGTTTGTATTCCTAAGCAAAGATGTAGGGAGGATGAATTCAAGAGTGCAGTACGTTTGTGCAGTGAATTTGGCACGTTCTCCACAGACCTTCACGGATGTAGTATTGAGCTGTATTGAGTGAAATATCAACGTCCATTTTTTGAACCTGTATTTAATAGAAAAATTACTAATTTTTCAAATCTTCTACACTCGGGCGATATATGCTTTGTACAATTTAAACATCAAATGCAACTGCAAATTTATATAAATACCTTATGAAAATTGTCTATGAAATGAAGAAAGGAAATTTTAATGGATTTTCGAGAAGAAGGTACTCCTTTAATAAACAAGTCATTGTAACTTATTTCGGAATAACCTACTTTATTTGATTGCAAAAAAACAAGAGCAGAAAGTGTTTCTGAAATTCATTTTTCTTGGAATAATTGTCAAATAATACTCATGAATTGGTATCCTACTTCGTAGCATTAATTGCTATTTTCAAAAATACGCTCCCATAGTGAAAATTACAAATTTTTTCTTCAGGACCTGCCTCAAATCGACACATAGATATATAATTAGCAGCCATCAATACTGATGAGCTGCCTTTACTTTCTGTTTTGAAATATTAGCTAGTTCATATATGCTCATGCTATGCACAATGTCCAGAAATTTCATCTCGATTGATTTAATGCTCAGAATTCTGAGTTTTCTGTGATACAATGGAAAAATAAATAGGGTTAAGTTGAAAGTTTAATACATCTAAATGTCATTCAGAAATGATCTTATTTCTCTCTCAGAGTCCCTTTCTGCCAAAAGAAATGAGAAAGAGTTGGTGATTTTGTCATTAGAATCAAGATCAAGTAAGCATCGTTTAAAGTAAAGAAAATTCGAATTTTGTTAATCAGGTTTATTATTATTGATTATGAACTTCCTTAACACTAAGTTTGAAGATTACGTCAAGCCAGGTGAGGTATTTATCTTTTCAAAATCATATTGCCCATATTGTGATGTTGCAAAAGTCATCTTTAATAAATTGAAAGTCCCTTTTAAGTGCTACGAATGCGACGAAGTTGAACTACCTGATTCTGTGATCCTCGAGGTCCAACGAAGGTCAGGAATTATGAGCTATCCCAATATTTGGATCGATGGCAAATCCCTAGGAGGCTGTGATAGCCTTAAGGCTGCCAAAGCTAATGGGTCGCTTTACAAATTACTGGATGAAGCAAAAATTAGCTACCAAAAATACGAATAATCTTTTTTTTTTGCTCTATTCGGTTGACTGCTTTCTAATATGTTTGCTTGAGGAGAGAATCCATTCATTTTTTTGAAACAATTTTTTGGTTTATGCTATTCTTAATGGTGTGGGCTACTTTTTAAATTTTTTGCAAGATGCAAATTAGTGATGGATGTTGAATAGCTTGCTACTTTAACAATGCATTCCATGATTCATTTGAAAGAGTTTCATAAAGGTCAGTAAATTAAAAGGCAGACTTTGGTTGCCGAGCTTATTAAACAACCCGAATAAATCTCATAACTAGGCTAGAAAAATGTTTTGAATTTTGCATTCACCATGTTAATTAACTTATTTCAATTTTTTCGGAGATATTTGATTATTTGAGGAGATTTCACATAAGCTTACCGTAATAATAGTTTTCAATTATGTCTATCTGTACCTTATGCGATAGATTGGTTTCTCCTTATAACAATCAGCTAAGTTATTGTTCATTTTAATCAAATTACTAAAACTTAATTTTCATTTCATCTCAATTTATTTGATTTCAAAACCTGTTTAATTTTGTCATCCCAGGAACTATCTGTGAAATAAAACATAAATTAGACCCTTTTGAGAGTTTCCACTCTAACAGACTCAGTATTTCATTACCGAAGGATTATACAATTAGCGAGGAATAATAATAAACTTAATACCTTTTAACCAATATTGAAACAATTTGACCTTTGATTTGCTCTTGACCTAATTTACGAAATAATTTCCCGAAAACCTTTACACAAATCATCATTCAGACTGTATCACCTTTTTTACAAGCTACACGAATGCTCTATTGATATTTGATCAAGCTGATGGTAGATAGATACGAACAGCGAGGACTACAAGCCGCATGATTCGTTTCAGTACTCCATCGGAGATACAAATGGCAATAGACTAAACGGAAGACACAAAAAATATTATAAAGGTAAGCTGGTGGATCTATTTTCTGGACGAAGACCTTTTCTGGACTACTTTCCGAGTCATAGGCCAGCCAGAGTCCATTGGCAAAGGAATTGAATACAATCTGTTAATTTCAAATAATTTATATAAATTTCAATTCATTTACAAATCTAAGAAGAGAATATTCGATTTTTAGTTTTATTCCCTTTCTATAATCTAAAGTAAAGTAAGTAAATTTAATTGATTATAAAGTATATTTGGATAGTATCCCAAAGTAAAAGTAGTCTGTGGAGAACAATAAAGTAGATACTTTATCTTTTTATTCATTGGGTGTACTCTTGCTTCTTCAACTAAGAAAACTACTAATTACTAAATAAAATTCAAGTAGAATTATCCACTCGAAACAGAAAGACCACATGATGGGATTTTTGTCCTAAAGTGTATAATTTTTAACTGTTGTATCAAAAATACTATGCTGTTCTGAAAGATGACGATCCATACCTTTCATCATTAGGTCCTAGTAATTTGACATAAATGTTATACGATCATGACCAACAGCATGAATTGTCACAAATAATGACCCCCCAAACTAAAGCTCTTTAAGTCTCTCTAATTGACATCGTTTCAGCTCTCAGTTCAGAATTCCATTACAAATAAATATATAAGAAATATAAGTTGAGTTGATATGAAAGTTAATCATCAAATAGAACCAGCCATACTTTATCTTTGTTTTTGTGAGCCATAAGTTCTTCATGGCATTAAAAAAAATTTAAAAAACTAACAGAAGATTCATGGACTGAACCAGAGTTGCTTTCTAGCCCTTTCAATTTAACGAGACTTCATATTGCCAAAGATATTACTCTCAGAATCTGCTCATTCTTCTTATCTTTTGAGGGAAGGAAGCTTTATTTCCGTTATTACATTAGCGCCTGTTAAGTACAGCTTTTTCTTGTCATAATTACTTACGATTACTTCCTCTCCGAGCTCTGCAGGAGCTAGTAATTCTCACATCAATGCTTGCTAATAATTTCGAAATTTACCTTTCTTTGACTTGTGAAGGACAACAGGATAATTATCTCTTTGCTTCGACTTCAGAGCAGCGCCAATTTCTGCGTTCAGAACGTTTTCTCCAAGCAGCTAATGAAAATATTTCACGATTTCACTCGCCCGAATAAAAAAGATAGTAATTACCGCAAAATCTTCAATGTCAATGGCAGGAGCTTTAATCTTTTTAATCAGGTTTTGGTTCATTGAGAACCGGCTTTGGTAATACTCTTTTTCCGTCCTCTCTGTCATTTTCGGCGTTGAAAACAGGTTTTGAGTCGATCGAGTCGAATGGAAATTTTGCGTCGACTCTCTAGTGCTTGTCGGCTGAGTAAGTATTTTCGGTTTTCTGATAATTTCGAGCGAACTAACCGGCCTATCGACGACCGCTGTATGGAAACCGGCAGGAATATCATCTTTAACGACCGCTCCTCTCTTTTCTTTTACTCCAGGAACCTTTCTTAGAGCCATGTACCAATACAATGTCCCATGCCGCTCCTCGTCATTTTTAATGATATCAAACGTAGTCGCTCTTTCTTTTTTCTCGCGGTATTCATCTGCTCTCACTGCGACGGATTCTGTGGGTGAGCGACCAAGTCTCGCACTAGTCATATAAAAATTTTTATCCCACGTATGCTGAGCCTTCTCAAAGTTATCTAGACATCTTTGCTCTTTAGTGAAGAAAAGCATATCACTTGTCCTCAGACTGTGTGACATTGCATCCACATTTCGATAGAAAGCGTTTTGACGAGCTTTCATTTGATCGATTGCGTCCAGTAGCTGCTCTTGTGAAACTTTGGGCTCTTTTCGAGTTTCCTTGCGCACAGGTTCCACCAACTTCTTCGCTACAGCATTCGCAACTAATGAGAGAGAGTCCGTCGCAAAGGAGGTTGTGCCAAGTCGTTGACCTCGGCGCGCGGTGACAGTTGTATCACTGCTGAATGAGGTATCTGTCTCTTGGGATTGTCTCGCGCCCCAATTCATCTGCTTCTTTCGTTGATATCTTTCAAACGTTTCCTGTGACCCAGCAATCGAATGCCGAACCAACTTACCATTCCTGATGATGGGACCTTTGTTTATTTCTTGATATCGAGAATTATGCAGCGACTCAGCGTGGAAAATATTTTTCTTCTGAGTTGGGTTGCTGTTGTTGTTGGCTTCCGAACGATCAGAGCGCTCTGTATAATCTTCCTGGCCATAGGTATTTTGATCGTTTTGTTCCTCGGAGATCAGTTGCAAGCGGCGGTCAGCAGGAGCGAAACGCTCGGTTTTCTCCTCAAGAATATCTTCAGGGCGGACTTGTCTTGCAACTTGAGTTGGCATGACTTTGTAAAGCTTTTGCTTGTTCTTCTTCCGAGGGAGATTCAAATCATCGAAGGTGGTGTGTGAAGGGATCGCGATGTTTCCCTTGTCGGTCTTCAAGTTGAAGATGATGTTACTAAGCATATCTTCTCTTGGTAATTTTATAGCTGTCTTTGCTCTTATAAGTTATTTTTTTAAGAGTTTTTTTGCGCAGATAAAATATGATTTAAAAGAACTAGCTCACAAATTATCGCATGTTTAGAGTCACTGAGCAAAATCTTTCATAGACCAGAAATCGGCAAATTTTCTGTCCGAACATTGTAAGAAAAGGTATTATTCTCAAAAATTGCAAGATTTCTCTTTTCTAAATAAACGAATATAATTCAACCTACCTTTTCTGATTAGGCTGTTTTAGTTTTTCCTTGTCTTTTCTTTTTTATCAGGTGATAGGAGAGAGACTTTCTTTTGCAGATGTCTTCTTGCATATTAAACCCAATTTATTTACCAATCTTTTTTTTGTATCATAGATAACTTAGAATATGTAAAATTGATCGATTGAAGGCAGCCAATACTTAGGTTGCAAATATATCTATTTCAAATCATTCATTTATTGCTCCCAAAAACGGAGGCTTTAATGATATTTTGTCTATTCATCTCATGATTTCCATCAAACCCAGAACTATTTCTCTTTTTCTGGTAACCAGTCATTTGCGGATGTGACTGCTTGCCCTCAATACTTTTATGGTATGGAAGTGGATCTTCGGATTTTCTTCTGCGATAATTATTATTATTTCCATTCGAATTCCTCTTTATTGCTTTCCCGTTGATATTAACGTTCATTTCCACCAGCTTCTTTTTCAATACATCAGCCTGCTTTGTGAGTTCATCAGCATGATTGAAGGCATAACTTGTTAAGCTCTTGCTTAAATTTCTAAGCAGATTCCCATACACGTCTTCTCCGAGAATCACACTCTTTTCAAGCGTATCGATAGCCACTTCAATCGCCTCTTTATAATTACCAATAAATGCTAACCCATTTATAAAAGTTCGATAAAACACTTCATCACCTAAAAGAATGAAATTCAGTATTGAGTGAGTAACAACTAAGATTATTACCTTTAATTTGTTGTTTTCGCATCTCTTGGTAGAGCTGCATTGCCTTCGTCGTCATATTGCATCTCACACATGACTGAATCACGCATGTATACAAAAGCAGCGTTGGAGGTGACATCGCTTTTACTTGTTCAAAGAGTTTCAAAGCCTCTTCCGTCCTCATTTGGTCAGCGTAGATCTTAATAAGCGTACCATATGTGACATGTGATGGCTTTATCCCATGGTCGAGCATATCTTGGTAGATTTTGAGAGCCTTATCGAATTCTTTTGCCTTTTGCAACCCATGAAGTAGTGAGTTAAAAAGAACCTCATCTATTTTGAAGCTTTTTTCTTTAATCAAATAGTCATATATGTTCAATGCCTTTGCGACCTGTCCAAATTTGCATAAACCCTTTACATATGTGCTACATGTGACGAGATCTGGCTGCACTTTGCCTTTTGTGATAATATCATCATAGATTTTATGGAACTCAGTAGGGCGGTTGCTTTTAATCGCGCACTCGAGCATTGTGTTATAGGTAACAAGATTCATTTGGACTTCTGTGTTCTGTTGCATTAGGTTGAATACTTCGAAAGCCTGGTCGAAATCTCTCGAGGAAATAAACCCTTTGAGGAGTAAATTATAAATATTAGCGTTTCCTTTGATATTAGGGTCCTGACTCATCAATTTAAAGAAATGCATAGCCTGGTCATAGCGACCACATTTGATACAGGCGTCGATAAGATACCCAAATGTTATTTCATTCGTTGTTGCTCGGTCTTCTTGCATTTTCTTATAAATTTTGAGTACGTTATCGAATTGCTTTGCAGCCCCATAGCCTCTGAATAAAAGGCCGTAAGTAATAGCTGAAGGCTTGAGTCCAAGGTTGACCATCTCGTTAAAAACCTCCAATGCTTTTGGAAGATTTTTGAACTTTATACACGCATCGATTACGCAGTTAAATAGGACCTCGTCTGGCTTGAAATAATATTCTTGTTTAACGCTCGTCAGAATTTCAAATACTTTATCTAGATTATAAGCCTGCCTTCCAGAAAGCCCAGGAGGCTTCGAGTTGATCACCGGATTCGCTTTTTCCAGAGAAGCGCCCAAGAATCCTCTATCTAATTCAATTTGAGACTCTTGATTCGACCGGAACTCGCGGAAGTTTTGTGAATGTTGATTTTTGATTCCTTTGATAATTGTCGAGTACGTAAAATTATCTGGCTG
>ENA-UOUE01000126-UOUE01000126.1-compost-metagenome-genome-assembly--contig:-NODE-126-length-59203-cov-6.633495_pt1 | contig 59203 bp, 34 predicted proteins | sample MGYA00238146_ERZ747223 | MGnify/ENA primary metagenome ERZ747223 (study PRJEB28781, sample SAMN06268865) | compost metagenome | isolation source: single cell | place: USA: California, Emeryville, Joint... | reverse complement strand
GCTGTCGAGTTTACCTTCAAGGGAGAATTTGTTGACAGCAAAAAAACCCAGAGTTGCAGTGAATCAGTTTGCAATTTGGTTCTGGATGATCTCAATCTGGTGGGATTGGCTGAATCACTTATTGATGTATTCGTCTCCTATAGCTCTATCAACTTAAGAACAAATACAGATTACAAGGCAGCTGTAAATTTCACTATTCAATTGAGATCTTGCATTGCTGGAGAAATCAACGACACTGCCCGTAAATCTTGTGAGTACTGCACAGGTGGTTCTTATTCAGTATCTCCTTCCGATAAAGAGTGTTCTCCTTGTCCACCTGGAGGAAGTTGTCTGGGTGGTGCCTATATCAATTTGGATCCTGGCTACTGGAGAGCTTCTATTCACTCAAGCTCAGTCATTCCATGCAATGACAGTGGGGCGCGATGTTTAGGTGGATATGAAGCAAATTGTTCTGAAGAGTTCACGGGACCTGTCTGTGCTCAATGCAATACTGATAATGGATATCTTCCTGTTGGAAAATCAAAGTGTTCCAAATGTCCATCGAAAAGCCAAATCTTAGTCACAGCAGTGTTTGTTTACATTGGTATGCTTGCATATCAGATTTTCGTGATCTCCACAACCCTTAAAGATAATACAAAGACATATCAAGCTTCTTTAGAGTCCTCAGAAACACCTCCTCTTCAGGTTGGTGCTTATATAGTCTTGCTAACGACATTCTCGCAGATTTCTTCAGTCATCTCAAAACTTGGAATAGGTTATATTTCTCAGATGTTCGGTGTCTCTAACGCTGTTGGAAATCCCAATCAGCAGGCTTCGTTCTCGTTGGAATGTATCTATTATCTAGATGATGAGGACCCATTTAACACTTTCAAATTCAAAATCATCTTCTTTATTTTTTCTCCCTTGGCCAAACTATGCCTTATAGTCATCGGCGAGCTGCTTAGAGCTATAATCAAAAGAAAAGAAGAAGACAAAAAGAAGAAAGCTCTTGTAAGAATCGGTGTAGCTGCGGTTGTTTTGACTATGCTTGAGCAGCCAGGTATCATTGGTGCCATCTGTGAGTATCTTTCTTGTGATTATTTGGACCCCACAGATGAACAAACTTATGTCACCTCTGTACCAAACATTCATTGCGGCACACAAGAATACAAATCATTTAGGAACATGGTAGTTATCCCTGGACTTGTTGCTTGGGGATTTGTAGTTCCTTTGGTCATTTTCCTCTTCCTTTACAAAAAAAGAAAAGTATTGGGAACCTCTGAAATGACTCGCAAAGTATTCGGAAGTTTGTACAGCAACTACAGCCAAAAAGCATATTACTGGGGACTCGTGATAATGATTTTCAAAATCTGCATGTTCGTTCTGGACTCTGTCCTCACGATATCTTTGGCACAAAGAGAAGCCATTTTCTTGCTGGTGATTCATCTATACTTCCAATTCTACCAGCGCACCTCTCCTTACGTCCACGAAGATCTCATAAAAACAGAGAAATATATGATGTCAACATTCAAATGGACTTTGAGTATTATCCTTCTGAGAGAAGTTTTGGAGATCGAAGAGGAGAGTCTGTCGGACAATTTTGTGACTTTAATTATCGCTGTTATTAATGGGCTCTTTGTGGGACATGTACTGTTAAAACTATTTGCGGAATACATCAAGAAGGCTGGAGAAGTATTTGCGAAAATAAAAGCTTGGTATTCGAAAAAGAAAAACCAAAAGACTAAAAAACCTTACATCCAGGGGGTTAAGTTAGGTAATACAGTAGAAAACATTGTTACCTTCTCTCCAGAACAGCAACATACGTAAAGTTTATTTTTCTCAGGTTTAATTTAATTCTTTTCGCAATAAGTGGAAGGTCTTCAATTGCAGAGATCGAGTTGTCCAATAGAAACTTATGACCATTGCTGAGGAAAAGCTTTTTCTCATGGAATCCTTTCCGACTCCAGTTGATATATATTTAATTTTTTTTCTTCATTAGGAGTGAGCTTGGAATTTAGATCACTTTGTTAATGATTTTTATGAATAGCTCGTACGAATGTGAACTTAATCTTCAAGTTTTTTTAATTTATCATTATCAGTTGAGTACACTGTCGATATCATGTATGGAAACTCGCAAAACTCTATTGTTATGCAAATATCTATTTGTCTTCATGATTGAAAACTAAAAAATTCTTTCAATAGGAAAATCTCAGAGCTTAATTTAATTTTAAAATCTGGTCTTTCAACATTCGACATTTCAAACTCTATCTCTCTCTCCGAATACATATTTTTCCGTATTTTATTCCAGTGTCTCCCTTCAAGAATGCGAGCCAAATAGCCAAATTATTTCTTTTTCACGAAGTGCTGTAGTCATGCTCAAAAATAGAATCCATTTACACAGTTCAGAAAATATCATTCTTGATGATAATTAGGTGCATGTTCATTTTCAAACAATAAAAAAAAAACGAAAAAGCTGTTCTAATTTTCACAGTAATTGCTATTTTTCCAGCATAAATTAATAATCTCAAGAGAACGAAATTTTTCGAGTGGTTTCAGACCCAAAATTTTTTTTCTTGTAAAAAGAGCATATAGCTACAACACAAGACGATCAAAAAGAGTAAAATGTTTCTGGTATTTCTTATCGTCTTCAAAACGATGAATTTATATTGGAATCATATTTCAATTCCTTAGCTCCTCTAGATCCAGCTTGCAAAAATGATTGATGTTTACTTTCATTAATTTTGAACTCTTCAAGGTTTAGGAGAGTTCGAGGATCTAAACTTGACAGCTTTCTTCGTAAACCCAGCGATTCTTGGGTCTTACCCACTTGTTGACAGTATTTCATTGACCTCGTGTTCAAGTTATTCTGGGTTCACTTCCTTTATCTCTTTTCAACATGTTTCTCGCTTTTTAATTTCTGAAGAATCCACTTGATTAAGCTTTAGGACAGCCATTGTCAAAGCCTCAATTTCTCCAGCTAACTCAATTTATGAAATTATTCCTTGAACTCTGAACCGGTGAGGCAGTGAACTAATCGAGAAATACCACAAAACAAAATTAACTCTTATTTTCTTTTCATTTAAAATTTCGTCGGCGTTAGCGATGCAAATGATACATAGTTCGAAATTTTGTCGGCGTCGGTTCTCCAAACATTGACTTTTGATATCCGGCGTCCAAACTCACAAGCAACAGATTTTCTGCTTTATATTAAAAGTAGATTTTGAGCCGAGTCATGTTGGGAGCTCTTGGAATAAGAGATCCGTCAGGCGCTGTATGGAAATGCTGAGGGAGCATGAGGTACCAAAGCGGAGCTTAATCATCGAGATTCCAACCGCAGTGTGGATTGTATCCTTTCCTACATCGTGGTTTCCGGCGCCTAGGACGAGCGGGACTAGTGATCCTTGTTGCTGGTTGATGGGCCTATGTCTGCTAAAAATTGCTTAATTGTATAGTAGCAGCGAATCAATTAATATCTACTATTCATGATTTCGCCGTTCTTAGACAGTTAATTAGAATTGACCCACGGTTTTGTGATTGGAGATGGGGCAGTTTCTGGATGAAGAGAGTTGAGGCTTGGTTGGAGTTACGATCTATGAAATCTTTCGTATTGTCAAGATTCTGATTAAATGTTTCTCATCTGAACCTTTTTCTTTTGTCTTCGAAGACTCGATAGGTAGTTGTTTCTGATATGAGTCTAAAGTTTCTATGGAAGCTTAATCCTTGGAGGAAGGATGAAATTTTGAGAAAGGAGAGCGTTGATTTTCCCGGTATCTCATTCAAATTAATTACACAAACTTTTCAAATCTTTGAATTAAGGAAGTATCTTTTAATTTCTGATAACAATTAGACCGTTGCTGGTTAAAGTAGTATTTTATTGGATTCACATTGTCAGCTTTCATAATTGGATTCCATAAAGCTTGTGCCATTGCTGTTTTGATTCGAAGTGGGGAATTCTTTGAGTCCAGTTGGAGCTGTGCCATAATTTTAGTTTTTACAAGAGAAAGAAGAAAAACACAAACTCTCGTAATGACATAGCAGTTTTCTCTCAATCGTGCATTGCAGGGAAAATTCAGTTCATGTTTCATATTGAATCATAATTCTTCTCCCTTTTTTTTTTGTTACATAGCTATTCAGCTGAATTTTAAATTCCTTCCAACAAAGGTGCGAGAGCAACTTCTTACGAGCTTCTAAATGGTTTGGTAGCTATCAATTAAAAAGGCTCTAATCTTCATAATGTTGTTAAATTTCGAAAAGGGTTGAATTTTGGTTTAAAATAGGCTCCGAAGATTTTTATAAAAAAACAAAAAATCAGAAAAATGCTTTGGATATGAAAAGAATCATTCATTTGGGACATCAGTCGAGAATTGAATGATAGTGAGGGTAAAATTTTACAGGTTTAGTTGCTCATTCATGATGTTTTCTGAACATTTTGGATCAACCTTCTTATTGCTTATATCGTACTTATTTCCTTGAGTTCCGGCTAAATTTTCCTTTGATTTCATTAGTTAAGGATCTCGCAGAAAGAATTTTTTTCATGAGTTTATTAAATGGGCGCATCTTATCTGGTAGTATTACTGCTGCAACAATAAAAGTTTTATCTTACGCGATATTTTATAATAGTTAATTTATTGAGTTGGATATGTCTGACTTAGAGCTCCTTTCTCAGTCAATTCAAAAGATCCTCACCTTTGAAGGCCCTTCCGACGAACATAAGCAAGGCGAGTTGAACCTAAAGAACGCAAAAGTGGCTAACATCAACCAATATTATAGACTTTTGCTTCAATTATTGAAAAGTAGCTAATCTTCATTTCTCCAAGTTGACTGTTACCCGCAATTAGCCTCCAACGACCAAGCGATCCGAGCTTTTTGTGCGATGAGGATGAAACACGAGCTTTCAGCCTACGAAGTGCACTTATCTTGGTCTAAGATTAGCGGCCAAACAGCAAAATTAATCAAAGATGAAATCTTCATTATTCTTACGAATGAAGCTACGAGCTCAGTAAGAGCGTCGATTTGTTCTCTGATAGGAGAGCTGGGCGCGACCATCATTAATGCTAAAAACGAAGACGAAGATATTCCAGAAGAAAATAAAAAATGGCCCGAGCTTATGAAAAAAATTCAAGACCTCTGGTCATCGAATAACGATAATATGATGGAAGCAGGGTTGAAGATCATGGCTGGTTTATTTAGTTACCAGAGTGATGAATTCACTCAGTACAAAAGAGAGCTTTATTCAATTTTCAAAACCGGCCTGGAACACAACACAGTTGAAATAAAAATAGCAGCTATTGGAGCTCTAAGTTCCTGGATTGAAGGAATTGACTTCAAAGCAGCTAAACTATATGAAGATTTAGTTCCTACCTTGATGAACGCCCTGCTCACTACGGTTGAGAAGAACGTTGACCAGGTATTCGTTTGGAACCTTACTGAAGTTCATTTTAACTGTCTATATATATAGAGCCAAGAATGCCTTAATTCCATTCTTGATATAGTGGAAGCTGAACCGAAATATTTCCGGAAGGATTTCCAGTGTGTGTTTGAGACTATCCAGAAGATTTGCAGCACTAAAGATACGGAAACAGTCAAAAATAGTCAACTGGCCTTGAAAATTATTGCCTCTATGATGGAAAGGCTTCCTAAAATATTCAAGGACAACCATAAATATACCAAAGAGTATTTGGAAATGATATTTGCCAAAATGATTGAAACGACAGAAGATGCTACTGCTGAATGGATCAACCCCAAAGAAGGTGATATATAATTCTTTCTAAGTTTCTAATCATCTTACTTCTCTAGGTTTTCATGCAGAAGACCCTGGCTCGGAAACTGATGGTGATGCTTTCTACAGGGATCTTTTCGATCGGACGACAGCTGTTCTTGGCCAGGAGAAAATTCTTCCTATGTTGTCAACTCTGGTCCACCAGAAGATGGAAGATCCTGATTGGAGATCCAAGTACAGCGGCCTTATGTCACTTTCTCAAGTCGGAGAATATGTCGAAAACGTTTCCGATGTCGCACCGATCGTCCAGCTGGCAATAAAATTTCTGGATGACGTCCACCCCAAAATCCGTTACGCTGCGTGCCATGTGATTGGACAGCTTGCCGATGACTGCCAGCCAGATTTTCAAACCAAATTTCATCAGTTAGTAATACCTGCTCTGTTGAAGAAACTTTCAGACAATGCTCCTAGAGTGGTTTCTCATGCACTTGCGTCATTAGTGAACATTTTCGAAGGGCTAGACAGAGAGACAGCAAAAGAGTATTTGGAGACTGTACTGAATTTGGTCTTTCCAATGGCTCAGGTGGGATCTTCAATTGTTCGAGAGAACGCAGTTGGCGTGATTTCCGCTCTAGCTGAATCAAGTAACGAACATTTTGAACCTTATTTCGAAAAATCCGTCTCGATAATAAAAGATATAATGAAAATTCATACTCAACCAATGTACAGACAACTCAGAGGTCAGTGCATTGAATGTATCACTCTTATGGGAATCAGTGTTGGCAAAGAACGCTTTGTGAAAATTGCAGGTGAAATCATTGAGCAGATGGCTCAGATCCAACAAAACGATACTGCATTTGAATCATCCGATCCACTTAGGAGTTATTTATTGTCAGGGTGGCAGAGAATGTGTAACATTCTGGAGGAAGACTTCGCCCCTTATCTCTCTTTGATTATGCCTTCCTTATTAAAAATGGTCAAACATATTCTAAAGACCCTAACGCCCAGCAAGCAGGCGGAAGACGATGACTTCTCCTCTGAGAAGGAAGATGCTAAGAAGGAAGATGAAAATGAAAAGAAAATTGGGGAAGAGGCTGAGCTAGCAATGAACGCGATCTATGGCATCGTCACCGATGTTGGAAAATCATACTTCGATTACTTGGAACCAACAGAGGAGTTAGTACATATTGCCTTGGGTCATATAAATAATGAAGTCAGAAAGCAGGCAGCCAAATGCATACCTTCTCTGTTAAAAGTCATTAAAGATTCCGATCATCATGACAAAGAAGAGATGAAGAAAAGGATCGCCCAACGTTCTCTCAATGCTCTATGGGATGTCGTGCAGGCAGAATTCGAAACGGAAATGATTTCGCAGATAATCCACGAGATTTGCCGAATTATTGAGGATTGTGGCGCATTTTTGGCACAGGATGAATTCGAAAAGCTCACATCCAAAATTGTCAGGGTTTTGAACGAGTCGGAGGGAAGAAAGTCTGAAAACGAAAAATTTAAGGAAGAATCAGAACTTGAAGAGGAAGAACTGTTTACGTTAGATGAGGAAAATGAAGCAGAAGATGCTCTTCAAATTGAACTGGCTGAACTGATTGGAGTTTTATTCAAAACTCACAAAGAATTAGCACTCCCTCTAATCAGTATCCTTAAATTTGATATTTTACCGAAAGCCCTTCAGCCTCAAGCTAGCGACAAAAAGCACCAATTCGGTTTGTATTTGGTTAGCGACACGATCGAACACCTGGGGGTTGAGCTTATCCCAGATTTATGGCCTCTTCTTTCACAAGCTCTGCTGAAATACGCCACTGATAAGATTGCACATGTTCGTCAGGTAGCAGTTTATGCGATTGGAGTCCTCGCTGAGAAGAGTCCAGATGCCTTCAACGAGAAAGCAGAGAGTTACTTGAAAAAGGTTTTGGAAGCGATAAAAATTCCAAGAAGCGACGAAAGTGTAAAAGAATATGGAGCCTCAAAGGACAACGCCGTAGCAGCTCTGGGCAAAATGATTCAATTTGGAGATTTAGAATCGAATCTAAACGCGGCCATCAGTACATGGGTTAGCAATCTGCCTTTGCATTATGACAAGGTTGAAGGAAGAAAACAGCACGAGCTGTTTGTCGATTTCATTCTGAAGCGTGAGCCTACTTTGGTGTTTGGGCAGAATGGAGAAAGAGTGTCGAAAGTTATCAAAGTTTTTGCAACCATTTTAGACACGAAAATGTCAAATTCAACGATCACAGAGAAAATATCGCAAGTCTTACAAGCGCTTTTCAAAAACGAAACAATGAAAGCTCACGTGGAAAAAGCTTGCTCAGAGCTCACTTCTTTGGAAAAGAATAAACTGAAAACAGTATTACCAGAGGGAGTTCGAATTTGATAAGATTAATATAGTATTGCTCTTATGAATTTATAGTAAGAGAAATTGATTAAGTGTCTGAGTGCATATGAAAATGGGGTAAAGAAGTTAGCTTTATCATTAAAATAGAAATAATGAATTACACAGCTCCTTTGAGTAAAACGCATTTGAATTAGTCATCCTCAGATTAACTCTTTAGGCAAAGCCTTTTTGTAATGAATTACTAATAACATTTTAAAATAGTGGTCAACTAATTTTGCCATTTGCGTATTTAATTGATGTAACATTAATCAACTCCAAAATGAAGAGTAGTGTGAAATCCGCTAAAGAATAAAGATAACTTCAAAAATTTAGCTTTTCAACCCTAACTTATATATCCTTGAACAGATTTTAAAACTAAGCCTCATTTTGAACTGAATTTTCGAGATTCACTCCATTAAAATTAGCAAATTCTTGTTTTGTTTCGGCTTCGACCATATTAATCTTGTTATTTTAAGAAGTAGACCAGACAAATAATTTCGGACCCAGAGATTTCTTTCATTCCTTGGATTAGAATTCCTTTGAAATCAAAGTGAGAAAATCAATTTCGCGGTCGGTTAAAATACTAATGGCACCTCAATAATTACTCCGTGGTAACTCTAATTAGCATCTTTCATATCAAATATAGATGAGAAAGCATTTGTTTTGTGCTTTGAAGTTTGCTCGTTATGTGCCTCTTTTATAGCCAAAAAGAGAAAATAAAAGTCTCGCAGAGAAGAAAAACCATAAGCACTCATAAAATAGTTTATGCACAGCTAATCTGTTTCTTATTGTTCTAAATCAAAGTTTTTCAAGGCTTTTTTGTCACATATTTCTTGCTCGTGCTCTATCTCTTGTCATATTCTTTTAAATGAAGCATACTGAATCGACATGGTCTTTTAATTAAAAGACATGAAGAAGATTTTAATATAATAGATTACTTCCATCGAAGGTAGTCCCAGTATACTGCACTTTCCCAGTCTTAAAGTCCAAGAGCTTTACCGTCTCATCATTAGAGGCGCTGGCTAGCATGTCTCCCAGAGAACTCCATCTCACACAACCAACGCAATCTAATGACGAGGGATATAGGTACATGTCAGAAATAACGGAGTAACTAAATGAAAGGGTCCTACCTGTATGAATCCCATCAAAATACTTGACAACCTTAGATTCTCGTTTGTCAAATATCTTGACATCATTATCTTGCCCTCCCAACGCCAGCATATTTCCATCGATCGGGCAAACATCAAGCCAATATGCTTCCTCTATATATATATTGAGAAGTACGTCAAAATTATTAATAAAGAAGCGAAGCAAATAAAATTCAAAATAATTAATTCACACAAGCATGATCAGCAATTACTCTTATCAATTTGAACAGACCTCTTCAAAATAAGAGCCTTCTTCTCCACATCAATGATATTAAGCTCTCTCAGCCCATATTTGACGAATAATAAGGATTCATTAGTATTCGTGCTCCATCTGCAGCGACCAACATAATCTAATGAATTATAATTATCAGAGGAAGAAACCGTTTTTAATTAATAAAATGAAGGGCATGAGAATATATGGAATTGAAATACCTTCTTCTCCTAAGTCTATATGTAAGATGTATTTATTTGTATCCACATCTGACAGTAAACAAATTCCATAACTGTCGAGAGTAGCTATCGTCTCTCCACGAGGATCAAAATCAAAACTAGCAGCGCAGTTCTCTAGATTGTAATATGGCAACCTGATCAGAAGTTCTAATAATAATCAATTACTCTTGTTGGCGTTGAATTGAGTATGCCACCCTGACTTTCTCAATAGTTTTACGACGTAGTTACTCTTGTGGCCAGAATAATCAATGTGATAAAGATGATAAGCTATTTTTCTTTCAAATGGGATAGATCCAAGCAGCCCTCTTCGTGAATTATATGTGCAGTCACCCCATCCAGTCACTAAGGAAGAAATAGTGGTTCGCGAGAATCGATAGAGAGTTTCATAAGGAATAATAGAGAAGTGTTATTGTGATAATAAGCCAATATACCTCCATGAACTTCCTCAAAGGCATAGATTTTCTTCACCGCTTTCTGTGACAGGTCAAATATCTCCATATTGGCTGACATTGTGTCGTTATGATGAAGTGAGACAAGCAGTTTCGTGTTTGAAATTTCCTTCACATATGTCCACCAACCTAAAAGCAAAGATGGCTAGGCTTAGCATGAATTCTCAAATACCAAAATTGATTTGCACTCCTTCAAAATTTGCATAATTTTGCTTCGTCTCAAGTTCGATGACACGTATGTTGTTATAGTTATATGAAGACCAGGCCAATAAGGTTGGTGGCTCCACTTCTAATTAAGATTAATTCAAATGAATATCTTTCAAAAAAGATTGAATACCAATTTTATGAGATCTGTTTAGCATATTAACAACAGGCAAATCATTTGTTGCTTGTTTAGACTCTTCCGAGCCTTGAAGAGCCAATACCTAGCCCTCTTTTGTTCCATTTTGGGGTTTCATTTTTTATTTATGAAAATTAGAGCGTAATTCACAATTTTGTAAGTGAGCTATACTTTATCTGTTAATTAGTTTTGAAGATGCTATATTTATTAATTAGAGAAGAATGAAGTCAAAGTAATCAGAACTGTAATGTTTTTTATAGGAACTCATGGGGATGAGTTCTATATCATAAAATACGATTTCTGATCCCTCTGTTCAGAGTAAATGATCCGATATTCTGCCAAATGATTCATTACTACCAGTATACTGAGAATTGGAAATTAGAAGCTCAGATTACTTATAAGATTAAACTATTTACTGTCAGTTTGTCAACAAGTCAGAATTTAACCTAACTATTTGAGAAAGCTTGAAACAAGCTCATAATAACACTAAAAAAAATTCTAATTTGCTTCAGTTAGATCCTGTCTTTCATCTATTACTCCTGTTTTATTCATTGCACAAATATAGATTGATATACAGCAGGAACGCGAGAAAAGCTAAGTTTCACGACAAACACTGCTAATCTACTCGTTAGTACATTGGCTGCATCATGTATTTTGCTGCCTCAGCTTCCTCGCGTTGCGTGTCAGCCTTTCTTAAATGAAACAAACGGACATCGCGTTCCCTATTCAGCGAATCAAATGAGAATTTTATCGATAACATGGTAAAAATTTACTTTTATCTGAGGTATGTCCAGTGTAAAGGACCTTCCTGGTTCGAAAGTCAACGATTTTAGTGGTCCGATCCCAAGAGGCAGTTGCGAGCAAGTTACCACTTGGATCCCATCTCACACAATATATCTGGGCTAAAACAGAAATACGAGGTTGAGAATTATTTATTAAGCATTTTGAAAAGCAACAGCTTACTTTTATGAATTTTCTCCGAAGCTTCCGTAACCTTGGATTCTCGCTTATCAAACACTTTAATAATATTTTCCGTACCTGCTGAGGCCACCAAATTTCCATTGCTTTGACAAACATCGATACTATAAGTAATAGGATAGAAGAGGTCTTCGCTGGCTAGAAGGAAAAATATCAAATTAAAGAAATCATAGATATCAAATAGAAGGAACAAAATTAGTCGATTAATCTCTTTATTTTGTCAAACGAAGCAGCGATAATAGGGACTTACTCTCTCTTTCAAGCAGAATAGGACTCCCAAGAATTAGCGTTTTCTTCTCACTGTCTAGTATATTGAGTTGTTTTAGATCGTATTTGAGGTATAATAAGTTTTCGCTAGGATTGGTGCTCCACCTACAACGCGCCACCTCATCTAAATAAAGAAATGAGTTATTCTCACTTAGTTTAATCTAAGAAGAATGAAGGTTATTGATTATCATGATGAAGATTGCTGGAAAAAATGAAAGGTATTCCTGAATATTAATTACCAAAGTCAGCAGTCATTTCCATGTTCAAATGGAATCTATAATCGTGAGTATCTACACTGGAGATCAAGCATACTCCAAACTCATCGATAGTCGCTGCAACCTCTCCAGCGGGATCGAAATCAAGGCTACACACAGAATTTTCTAAGTTTAGAGAAGGTAAATGAACTGATCGTGAGAAAATTGATAATTTACGTTCATCAGCACTGTATTGCGGGTGCCATCTTGATTTTCGGACGAGGTTCACATTATCATGGAAATTCGATTTGGCAAGAGTAAAGAGGTGGTAAGCTATTTTCCCACCGACAGAAATCGCACCAAGGATATTTCTTCGAAGATTGTAGGTTATATCTCCAACTCCTGTTGCTAAACGCGAAGTTATCAATATTTGCGTGATCACAACTCTCATTTTACAGCCAAAGACTTCCACAAACGAATAGATCTTCTTCACTGTTGGTGGCCTTGAGATATCAAATATTGCTAGATTGGCAGATGCACCACAGCAGTGATTAACAGAAACGAGGTATCCTGTGTTCGGAAGTGCTTTTAGATAGGTCCAGCTACTAGATTCATCTTAACACGAGATGTGCCTTGGAATTAATTATGCTAAGATGAATAGAACTACCACTATTATTGTTGAGTTTCACTCCATCAAAGCTCGCAACCTCTTCCTTTGTTTCGAGTCCAATAATACTAATTTTATTGCTATGGGTTGAGCTCCAGGCGAACAGTCGAGGAGATATGCATTCTAAATCAAAACCGATTTTATTATTAGGTGAATCACATTGATTGAGTAGAAAGTGTGTATAATTCGGAGGGGTCAATGAAGAAAGAGTGAATTAAAATACTCTTACCGTTGAGTCTTGTTGTGTTTTTTTGAGTAATAGTTGACGGCTCGCTTTCCCACTGCTTTGATTCTTTGCTAACTAAATTGGATGAAAAAGGAGTCTCATCTCCTTTAGTCCTAGAAACAATTGCTAGCAGTTAGCTTAGTCCTGGAAGACAAAAACGGACTTCATATTTTCAATGCTGTCGTCCATTGGAAGCATCCTCCGTGCTCTATCAAATTTTGAACTGAGGTTTGAAAATTGAGAATAAATTAATAAAATCAGTTCGTTTGTTTAATAAATTAATGAGTTTCCGCATTTTCTCACTTCCACGTTTTTCAATGTTACGAGGAAAACCTTTCTCCAAGTTATATGTAACTTTCTAAAATAGTAGAAGGTTAAACTTCTACTTTTATAGGTATAAAAGAACCAGTAAGATTCAGCTTTGAAAAAAAAAAATTAAAAAAATCCACTCTGAGAGCATTTTATAAAAGGTGCAACTTTATATCTTATTATATTGTTGAAAAATGACTCTTATTTTACAAAACTAGAGCTTAAATGGCTTTTCCGTGCAGATTAATCATAAGCTATCTCCAACAGCTTTAATTTGATGAAAAACTTGAGTTCCATTCAATTTCAACTCGCTATACTCCAGCCAGGACTTTTAGTTTTAATTTCTTCGGTTTGAGTTTCGTTAAATTCTACTTACTCCCTCTCATGCTAGAGGTGGAAAAATCTTTGAAAAATAATGACCGTATTAGCTCTCTAGACTTCGATTGAATAGCCTTGAAAGATTAATTTTCGAAACGACTATTGAAATAATCAGCAAACTATCATCGATAAAAAAACGAAAGAGGCTAATTAGTCAAAATAATGAAAATATTCTTCAAACACTGAAACAGACATCGTATATATGATAACCAACAATAGAATATATTTACTTTGCACAAAACAAGCAGTATAAAAGACGATAATTCATTTTAAATCAGAGTCATATGCTTTTCTTTTGCTTTCTACCATTGCTTGTCATCAAACAAAAATATTTCCACGAAATTTAGTCTAGCCATCAGCACATCTACTTACTAGAAAAAAACACCAAATTCCAAACTCAAACAGAAAAAAGACTAACTCAAATTCCACAACTCTAGCAGGAAATAGAAATAACCCCTTTAGAAATCAATCAAAAAGCAGCTCCTAACTACTGTACTTACCCTAAATTAAGAAAATTCATTCATCCATGAGTATTTTCTCTCATCATCATCCGAGGGACAAATCCTTTTTGATAATATCATAAACTCTCCCAATCTCTACTAAAATCACCTCGCTGTCAAAGATTGAAAGTCTACACAATCCACAAAAAGCATCAATGGTCAAATGAGGTTCTTCTCATCTTGTTAGTCAGTCTATTAAATTTGTAAATCCGAATTGTTCTTTAGATTCGTTTACGGTATAATCAGCACTTCTTAATTAAAAAGCGACTCTCAAACGAAGCTTTTTCCCGAAACCACTAAATATCATACAAATTATTTATCAGTAACACCAGTTTTCAGTAAAATGACAGAAGAAGTTGAAAGAAGCGTCTTAAAACGATTCGACATCATACAAAAGGTCGGTCAAGGCTCATACGGCATTGTCTGGAAGGTATTTGACAAGCAAATGGGTAAAGTTGTCGCATTGAAGAAAATATTCGATGCATTCCAAAATGATACCGATGCCCAGCGCACCTATCGCGAGATCAAAATCCTTCAAGAACTCGATCACGAGAACATCATTAAGCTGTATAATGTCATTAGAGCTGCTAATGACAAAGATATATACCTTGTTTTTGAACATATGGAAACGGACCTGAGCGCGGTCATTCAGGCTGGTATACTCGAGGAGATCCATAGGGAATATATCGTGTATCAGATACTGAAAGCGGTGAAATACATGCATTCAGCTGGACTGATGCATAGAGACTTGAAACCATCGAATATCCTCATTAATTCTGACTGTGTGATCAAAATCGCTGATTTTGGACTTGCGAGATCTATTCCAGCTCCCGACGACCCAAATCCGACAGTATTCACCGAGTATGTTGGCAATCGCTGGTATCGTGCGCCTGAGATTCTTCTTGGAGCACCAACGTATACTAAAGGAATCGATATGTGGTCTGTTGGGTGTATAATAGCTGAGTTATACCGTGGGCAACCGTTTCTGCAGGGAATCTCAACTATGAATCAGCTAGCGCTTATCATGGAAATTACGGGAAGACCACAGAAAGAAGATATCGATCCTAATCATCGTTCGGCAGCGAGCATCTTAATTGATAATATACCGCAGAGTGAAGTGAAATCTCTCAGTACTCTGCTTCCAACGGCGCCGGAAGCAGCGCTTGACCTAATAAAAAATTTGCTAAAGTTCAATCCGCATAAGCGACTCTCTGCTGCAGAGGCACTGATGCATCCGTATCTCGAGATTTTTCATAATCCAGAAGACGAGCCAGCAAGCAACCAAGTTGTTAAATTACCATTAGATGATAGCACGATGCTAGATACCAGTGACTATAAAGAGAATTTATACCAAGAGATTACCGAGGAGAAGAAGGAAGCCGCTAATGGAAAAATATTAGACTCGAAATTGGTGGAAGAGGTCAAAGAAGTGGACGAGGAATTGGTTAAGATGTCGGATATGAGCATCATGTCATCCCCACCTAGTTTCATTTTAGAAAAGGAAGGGAAAGGAAGTTTCGAAGAAGAGCGTGTTTCGGAGAGCACAAATGGTGGTAACTCTCAACCAACGAGCTTGGTGCATATCATTAACGAGAAAGAAGCATAACGATTTTTTTTTTTAATCCATTTTTCAGTACTTCGAATTCGTCATATCAATAACAGTTAAAGCAGTTCATGAATATGAGACGTTATTAATATAACTAACTCAAGAAATTCATAGCAGTATTAATGTTCTAACTGCTGGTTATGAAAGGAATCAGCTTTTTTTGTTTATTTTCAATCATGTTCAATTACTCAATAATTTCCTTCGTTAAGGCAGTGAAACTTTGAATACATCAAAATATCTTCATTAGCGACATAAAAGGATAGTTGATCAACTATCTGCTAACTGAATTAAAGAGAAATGCGCCTTAGGCAGTTATCATGTGAGGAATAACTGAAATCTGAACGTTGTTCCCTCATATATCTGGAGGTATATTGTACTCTATTACATTTTTCAAGGTAAATATTTCCGAAAATAAAAAAGGGTTACGACTTAATCATGGTTGTTCATTGTAATTCACACAAAGATCTCTTCATTTTCAAAAAGCTACTGCGAAGACGACCACAAGCATTATTACCTAAACGTAGAAATTAAAGAAATAAAATTACATTAGAACTTCAGTCTCGTAGGTCTGTTAAAGAAAAATACTTGGTTGATTTTCGGAACGATGGCTCCTCAAGGAAACTGAGCCTTTGCTCTAATTCCTCAATAAGCTCAGGTTTTCCTTGCGCCATAACAGTATTCAACACGGATCCGAGATTTTCCTTCGCTTTAATCAGCGCTTCGCTCATTTGCGCCATCTCTTGAGTCAGAATTTTTACCCTTTCTTGCGTTCCTCTTAAAATTTTGATCGTTGCCTCTTTATCAAGCTCAGCTTCCGTACACGCTTTCTGTTCAATTACTTAAACTCAACATTCTCAGACTTTATATTGTTACCTTGGTTTTTAGAAGCTCAGCTTCATAAAGCTTAAGCTTTCTTTCGTATTCTTCTGCCGCGAATTTCGTGTCAAACCCTTGAGATCTTATTTCGGATATTTCATTCCATTGGATTTCTGCCCGTTTTGGGCTTGCCTCATACGCCTTGATCTGATCCTTTGTCGCCTTGAGATCCCGTTTCAGGCTGTCAAGCTGGTTTTCCAAAATTTGCTTCTCTTTCTCCAGGCTCGCCACTTGCTCTTTATAATTACTTTCAATTAAAGCGATAGCGTTGTCCGCTTCTCTTCTTCTATGAGTATCAATTGATTTTAACTCTAAGTATTTTTCTTCTAATTCTTTTAGTTGAAGTCTCTGAGAATTTGCCAACTGCTCTAACTCCTTTTTCTGCATCGTAATGTCGCTATTTGCCCGTTCTAGGTCCTTACATTTCTGATATAATTTATCTAACTCCTCTTTCTTCTCATTCAAGAGCTGCTCAGTGTTTCGTAATCGGTTTCTCATCTCTTCATTTCCAGAATTCAAGGACTTTTGGTGATCCACATGAGCTTGGGGCTTGTTCGAGCTACTATCACCTTCCTTAGATTTCATTTGAAGATTCTGTATCATTATTTCATTCGATTTCAAATTGTCTTCCATCACTTGCACCGTCTGATGCAATTTCTCCATTGCAGTTACAAGCTTCGAGTTCTCTTCTTTCAGATTATCATATTCTCTTTGTAACTCTTCATTTGCGTTTTCTCTTGAATTGAGCGAACTGTCTTCATGCCGGCATTTCAACTGCTCCAATCGATCAATTTTCAATTGTAGTTCCTTAATAGTATTATCTCGATTCTTTAGTTCAACTTCCATATCTTTTGTTTCATCTTTCTTTATATAATTGATGAGGCCTTGAACGAATCTGATGTTGTTACTATCGGACTAATCTTCAATGGTGAATCAAAGTCACTGGAGGCAATCATTCCTGCTTCAGTTTCCTCTACCTTCTGTTTATACTTCTTAATCAGAAACTTATATTCCTTTATTTTTTCATTCAATTCTGCTATTTCATTATCTTTTTCGGCCTATAATAGAATTATTGTAAGCAATTGACATTGATGGACGAACCTTGATTGCATAGAGGATTTTATTATCTAGGTTCTCTGAGCTCATGTCAGGCAATTGTGTCTTCATAGCGGTTTCTTTAGCTTCATCAAGCTGCTTTTCGAGAATCGAAATTCTTTCTAAGAGAGCTCTATTCTCAATTTCTAACTAAATTTTTGAGAATTCAGAGACCATTGTAAACAATAAATGAATTACTCGCATATCATTTTGTGGCTTGTCCCGCTCAGTCACCGGAGATAGCGTCGCTTTCTCCTTTTTGAGACTCTCAAGCTCTTCTTTCATTGCTTGGATTTGATCATGGAGCTCACGGTTTTGTCTTTCAAGGAGTGATTTCTCCTCGTTGATGCTTTCAATCATTCGAGATAGTCCATCTACTTTTTCTTGGAGGATTACAAATTGCTCGCCTTTGATATCTTCGGCCATGTCCTCAATAATTTTGATTTCTTGTCTGTCTCTTGGCGCGATTAGCGTTTCAATTTTATCTTCCTGGGACATTTTTGGCTTTTCTCGGCTTTTTCTTGCAAGCAAAGGCTCTGATTTTTTATTAGCATTTGTCTGTGTATTCAGAGCTCGCTTTGTCGAAGAAATCGTGCTTGTGCTATCTCTTACAGTCTTGAGAGGTGAAGCTGCTGTCCTCTGAAACTCTGTTCGAATTGGTGAAACTGACTTAAATTTGGCGTTTTCTTGAATTTCCATTATCTGCACCAGATTTTGGCTTTGAAGTAGCGACGAACCCGTCAATGGGTTACCTAGGTAGTAGTTCGCATCAATATATAGTGCCAACACTGAATTAAGTATTTTGTACCATGCGATGATCTCGAAAATCGGTCAATATCATTTCCAGCCAATTTTTCATGGTTAGTAGTCAATGAAAATTCATCTTCCAGAAGCCGATTAGTTTTTATCCCTGATTCAACCCAATCTTCCTCCAGCCTTCAATAACAGTTGGAAAAACGGTAGATTTAATGTATTACGAATTGGAAAGCTCAGTTTCCAGCTCTTCAATCTGCGTAATCTTAATCGTACAATCATATTTTGCGTTCTTATCCCCCGCTCTTTGGATAGGAATCGACAATGCTTTTTCTTTGCACAATCCAGTCTGAGTTGAATATATTTCATAAGAAAAGGCTGTTTACCTGTAATTTTAAGATTTGGAAGAGATGCGAGATCGAATCTGGTTATTCCAATGATTTTAGACCCTTTATTTGTCAATGCAGTCAATACTAGTGATGCCTTTTGAGGTATATGATATTAATGCATTATGTTTGACTTGATGATACTTCTTTTTCAAGGAAAAACTTTTTTTTCTTTTCGAATTCAAGAGTGGTTGGCATAGCCAATGTTTCTTTGAACACTGCTACTCCATTTTCAAGCATAGGAGCGTTCCGGGAGAGAACTTTCTGGTCTCCTAAAGGAATTTATATCGATGAGGTGTAATATATTGAGCTAACCCTGGCTGAGCGTTAGAGAGAGTCTGCAAGGAAGCACAGGATAATTCAGCTCGACTTTGTCAATGTATAATTCAATGACGTATTTGTATGATTTCAGTGCTGGCCGCTTGAAAAACTTGGTCGTCATTGCTTATCTTTATTTCTAAAATTATTTTCGATTTTCTTCGAGTATTTTACCACAATCCAAAAGATTTGTGCTCAATTGAGTTTCATTTGGTAACGACTGTTAGAGAAGAATTATTTCTTTAGTGAGAACAACTGGAAGGATTTTCTACAAGGATCTATTTCAGTCGCGCATGTGTGTTTGTTAGTTATAATGATGAAAAATACTCATCTTAGATGTTTAAATCTACGAGAGAAATATGCTCTGGGCGACTAAGAAGGAGGACATTGAAGCATATTTATATTATCAAGTTACAAATTAGGAGAGTATCTATTTATTATAATGATTGGTATTTTCCAGGAGCTCAGACGAATTAGACTGTTCCTTAAAACTCGATTAGTATTGGTTTTTGAGTTAATGTGCCAGGAGAATTCTAGGAAGAGATGCAAAAACCTATTCCAATCTGCTATCTTGACATATAGCTAAATAATTGCCTTTCAGTCTGCAACTAATCCCGATGTCATTTGTTAAAAAGGTTTCTTGCTGGACGTATGAAAGTTATAAAAAGAGACGATAAGAGGTTTCGGCTATGAATCATGCCATATTTGCCAATTCGTTGATTGCCAGAAGCACATACATATCGTCAAGAAGTAAGTAGAAATCAGAAATTTTCACCAACGTTTTTATGAAATCATAGCACAGCATCAATTTTCAAAGAGGAAAAAAAACACGCACACACGCACATAATTCACTTTCGTTATGAATAAATCAGCATTTTCTGGACATCAGCTAAAGGTAAAACGAACAGAGTCACAGCAATCATACCTTTAGAAGAAATTTATTCGAAGTTCAAAATCGCAGTAAAATTAAGTACACAAGCTCGTGCCACCCCTTAACGTCAAAACAATCACAAACTTGATTCCTTGTTTTGATCAAGCAAAGCGAGCTTGACTGTCTGAGAACAGTATTTGTATTGCACCATTCAGTATCAAACTTTTAAAGTGACAAAATTTTATCCAAATTCCATTCCATTTAGACAGTATCAAATTTTGAATTATTTCATGGATGACGAAGGACTTATTTATTGTTTTTCATCTAGCAGTGGATACCAGGACACCTTGCCTGAGACTAACTTCGAGAGAAGGTTCAAAGAACAATTTATAGACCCGGCCCACCTTTAAGTGATGAAAAGGTCGTCCCTTTATTTATGCCTTTTAGACGAACTCTCCAGGCCAACAAGGGATTGTTGTTGAATACATACCACTGTTAGATCTCTCAGAAAGAATTAATTGATAACAACTCAGTTTTTAGACTCATTTTTTGGTTATTCTGTAGACATTTCCTCCTGTATTATAGAGAAATTATATGTGTCATTTCTACGATAGAATCCTTCTACTGGGCGGTAACGAGACACTAAGCTTTAGATTATGGTCACAACCAATCTAGTTGCATGGGCTTCTTTATGTCTCTGGTAAATTGGAAGAAAATCACGTAACAGCTCAACAAAAGTAAGGACTACTCTGAGAATCAGAGAAGCTCACACAGCACTTCATTGAAAACTATCAGAGATCTCTTTGCTAATGACCAATACTAAAAATTCTAATAGAATTATTGAAATTTTAAAGTAAACATCTGATTATATCCAATTTTCGGCGAATATCAAGATAAGATACCACTTCAGTTTTCCCTGCTTTGCTTGATAAATATTCTTGATCCCTTGAGAACTACCATTACATTCATACATTCCATTGATTGTCAGCTATTATGTAAATGTATTAGTCATTTTCTTTTGGTTTCATTTAGTACCTCGAGGAAGGCAGTTTTGTGCCAGGAGGTTGTGTTTTTCAGTTGAGAAATCGTCAGAATTCGTTTTGCTTGAAGTCAGGGGGTTCTTCCAAAAACATGGAATAGTCACATGGAATGTCAAAGATCGTCTTTTCGATAGAAGGTTCCTACTGACAAAAAAATATATTCTACATACTCTAACAATAGAATTGAGAATAATTTCAGTCAGTCGAAGGTTATTCTTGAGCTTCTGGAAGCATGGCCAGCAAGTTAACTACGAAAATTTAAAGTTTTCTGGAAACCGTAGGCAAGAGCTAGTTTGGGCGATACCTTCAAAACATCCCTTATTTCAGAGGTAAAATGGTGGCATATCTTTACAAGGCGACTAATCACTCCTCCTCGACCAACTTTGCTGTCAGTCCCTAGCAGCATAGCATCAAAAAGCCGCTTTTCCCCGATACTGATCCTTAAAACTTAATAATAAAAAATCTTCTCTCAACGAATTTCTGATTGTTTATATATCCAGTATTCCATAAGATAGAATAATTTTCAAAATTTTTGGTTTAAATTTTTTCGAGGGAAAACCAAACAGCTTAAGACAGCTTGGATTCTAAAAGAAGCTTACAAAATGAATAACCAAAAGGAAAGGGACGTTTTTGTTCATATGCCAGCATCAACGGCATCGAACCATTTCAATTCAAATCGCTACTATCCACCCCATCATCAGGCACCTTCGTACTTCAACCCCACCAACAGCTGTCAAAAATATCTTCCAGATTACACTGAAGATTACCCCGTCACCAAAAAAGGTAACTTTCCCCTCAAAATAATAACTTAAATCTCTACTCTATCATAGTTTGCAAGGCCAATCCTGCTTATCTCAACGAGATTCAGACTCCCCAAACAAGAGCTCACAATTTCAATATTGATGAGATTATTGCGAGAGATTCCAACCCAATTCAGAGAGAAATCTACACCAGTTCTCCCCCTGAGATGGGAGGCTATCGCGAGAACGTGTCCACGCAGGCTGCTCGCTCGCGTGCGATTTTTTACGATTTTCTGAAGAAAGCAGGGCTAAGAGCGCCCAGCGCGGAAAGTTATTTCAATGAAATCAAAAAGAATCTCAATTTCAAAGTCTCAAGAGTTCTTAACCCATCTGCACTGATGACAACTTATGAAAAACTCCTTCAAAAAGCTCTTTCAAATCCAAGACATTCAAAGAAAAATTGGAATGAAGAGGAATTCTTGTTCCTAGCCTCAATCATCACATACTACTGCCTTATCTATGATTTTGACTGCGGCGCTCTGGTAACCCACCACTTCATAATTCTTTCCTCACAGCTATTCTTATTCTAGGGCGATGATTCATGGGAATACCTAGCCTCGTTATACCCAGGGAAATACCCAGATTCATTGAAGAAGAAATGGCAGAACACGTACAAGGTGCATTTATCGAAAGTTCCTTGGAGCAGCCAAGAAGACGAGATATTAATCCAAGTGATTAAGGAAAAGGGGACTGAGCAGCATTGGAGAGAGATTGCTCATGAATTGAACGTGAGATCCAAGAGCAAGATCTACCGTCATGCCAAACAATGCAGAGAGCGGTGGATAAACCATCTAGACCAGTCAAAAAACCGTGGAACCTGGACTGATCAGGAGGACACCATGCTACTCACCCTCTACCTCGAGCTCGGCCGCAAGTGGTCAGAAATCGCGAAAAAATTTGGAAACAGAACAGAAAATTCTGTGAAAAATCGCTGGAACAGCATGCTGAAAAAATATAAAACCGAAGTCGATATCGAGCCTTTCCCAAAGGGAGCATCCTTGGAAGAAGCAATCGCATGGGAACGAAAGATCGCACAGCTAATTCTCGAAGCAAAGCAGAATGGGCTCTGTACAGGACCTCAATTTTCAGGTATTTGCTATATCTAGTCTTTTCTGACTCAATTCTCCAACCACCAGGTCAAGGTAAACATTTGCGAAGTCACAGTGAAAGCGGCGAGCATGAGATCTACAGAAAGCAGGCTAGCACGGATTCGGAATACGAATATGCAGAAAACCCGAAGAAAGTTGATATGCCTTGGGACGTCAAGAGCCCTAAGACCACTCGGCACCCATCAACGAATGAAAAAAATGGATTCAATGACTTGTACGGCAATTTGGGCATGAACGATGATTATCTGATAAAACAAAATAATAATTTCACAAACTCTCTTCCTCCTAAAACCTTAGGCTACCAAAACCAGAATGGTAGCATTTTCAAAGAGGAAGAGAAACCTATGACCCTGGGAAGCGTTGATATGTCTCGGTTACCTACCCAAGAAACTATTTCTAACATAAAGCCTGCTATTCCTGAAGGTATAGAGTCATATCCTAAGGGAATGCCTTCAATGGAAGCTTTTCCTGGATATGCCCCTGAAAACGGGACAGAAACATACAATATAATCTCCAATGCTCGCGCTGTGCCTCCAATCAGCGGCCGCGGGCAGCAGACTAGGGACAAGACAGGTCAAGAAGAAAAAAGAGGTGGGGAAGGAGAGATCTTTGACCCTGAATATTCTTCGATATTCCAGGAGCTATTTGGTTACAAAGACAATTCGGATAGTTTTAAAACTAACCTAAAGGATGATATCAATCCAATTACAGGGTTTGAGAGATCGATGCGTCCCGGGAACATAGAGACGGACATGAGATTTGCGAATCTTGGATTGGAAATGAATCCAACACCATTAATGCCTCCAAATTAATTTGGTTGATATAATATCATAGATAAGATGTAAATAGTATAAGGGTGGTTGGACTTCCATCCGGTGCGATACAAACTGAAATGGTCAGGAATGTGTCGATATAAATAATTAATATTGTTACAGTCTCTGTATTTCGATATGAGAGTTAAAGGAGATCGGAGATTATATGAGTTATATGTATAAAGCATTAGAGCAGCAATGGGCTTTATTAGGCACTTGTATCTATTTTTTTCACATTAATTAATTGTTTGTGTGTATATAGGTAGTTGCAGCCCGATCTGATTTACAGACCATATATAATTCATATTAATGGCTATTGCTACTTTACTTCAAATTACTAGTTCATTGAAAGTGTAAAAATAAATAGGCATCAAGCATCAACCCAGTTAATAAATGAAAATAACAGCTAAAGGTATTTTAGGTGAACAGTTTAGCGGCCGTGCTCCAGTCGTAGCTAGCGTGAATGATTGCAGAAGAATAGCTGTTTTCAAGCTCGCCCCAGAGTATCTGTAAGGACGGAACGGTTTGGTTTTGTGAAAGACAAAACTAACAGAATTATCTCACTGTCGTATTGTTCCATTCGAACGAAATTTTTTTCAGGTGATTTTTCACTTAGTCCTTAATAAAAACAATGTGAGTGATTGAATGAATTGATTTAAGGATTATGTATTTATTTGGGGTGACAGAATAAAATGAAAGGAAACTTATTAATGAGCTCTGATTGCCTGATATCTTTCTTAAATTCCAGGGATCCTTAGATTTCAGTGAAATTTTTTCTGTAAGATCAAGTGTTATTGCAGCGTACATGATTTCTAGTAATTTAAATTTTTTCACGCAGTACAGAAAGCAATCTTAATCATTTTACCTCGACTTGAGGCTAAGCATCCAGTCACCCTTGAAGAAGAGTTAATTAACTCTGGCGATAACAAGAAAAATAATAGAGACTATCTATAAATGAGTAGCATAGATCTTCTATAAGATAATGGAATTGCCGCATTATTGCTTTGTCTTCGCAGCTAAAACTAAAACTCGTTAAGTTGCAGAAATACTCGCTCCTATTTACTTCAATTGTTTATAAAATAATTTGCTATTTTGTGTTAAGAGTCTGTGTTACTCTTTGAGTACCAATCGCTGACCCGCTAGCAACTCTTTCAAGAGACTATTCAACATACATAACAATATCAAAAAAAAAAAAACGTGTAATGCCAAATTCATTTAACATCAAGAATTAGAGATGTACCTTTTCTGTTCTTCCTCCTCAATTTAATACATTAACTTCAATTAACTACATTTCACCCTCAAATAGGATAATAGGATATAATACATGCGCCCATTCTCTGATAAGCTAAAGTTCACTATCAAGGTTTCTGCTCAAGATCCAACACAATCGTATGCTCTTTATATAAGTTTGGAAAATATTTTCAGCATAACCCAACAAAACTGTACGATTCGAAACAACAGTCTATTAGGCCATTGCGAATGCGATTTATACTTTTGGTTTCAAGGGGACTATCCTTTGCTAGAGCAAAATCAAAAACTTTTCCGCTAGCTTTTGAACAGTAACACAATACACGCAACTATAAACCCAATAGCATTTAGACGCGGGCCACGTAACATGATACTTCTTTCCTCCAGACTACTCGAAAAGTTCCGAATCGATTTTCGGGATCTCTTTGTTTAATCAATTAAAGAAAAGCTGTAAATGCAATTAATAACAACGCACAGATGTTTATTCCCTTTTCCTATAGCCCAAATAGCCAAGGAAAAATTTAATTAAGCTCTCTCAATCAATAGTAACCTCCCTTCCGCTCAATTGCCTAAGCGCTTATGAGGGTACCTATACCTACATTGGCTTATTGATACAGTTCATAATGCCATTCAAAATTTCCAAGGAAAAATCGATTCTTCCTTTTAGCATGGCTTATTACGCCTTGCATCTTACATCTAGGCAGGAAGAGAGACGACGTTTGTGAATTAAATTTAAACTCCAGAGCCTACTTAAATACGTAATTGCTCCAATTTATATATTGATATTTTAATCAAATTGCCTCATGATCAAATCGCAGGTCGCTCTTCTTTGCTTGGTCTTCGGTCTTACTATCTGCTCCGTATCCGGTGGCAACATTTGCCAGGCCCTCGTTCTCGAGGCTGGTGGTGACAAAGGCGCTTATGAAGTCGGAGTTCTTGACATTCTGATCAATAATGCCAAAAATCCTCAAGACGTTCATTGGGACGTCGTCGCTGGTGTCTCTATTGGTGCCATCAACACCGGCTACATCTCTCAATTCGCCATCGGAGACGAGGTTACTATGATTGGAAACATGAAAACTCTCTGGGAATCCATCACTTCAGCTGACATTTACCAATCTTGGACTGGTGGTATGGTTCAAGGTATTCTCTTCGAGAGCTCCGTCTTCGATGAATCCCCAGTCAAGCCATTCCTCGAAAAATACATCACCAAGCCTCCTCAGAGACCTATCCGTATCTCAGCCACTGATGCCAATCAGGGTGAATATATTACATTCGACGAGAATCTTTCCGTTGAGGATCTCAGAACCGTCATGAGATCTTCCTCCGCCGTCCCTGTTGTCTTCCCATACGTTAACTACAAAAACTACACCTTCATGGATGGAGGAGTCATCAACTGCTTGAACCTCGGTGCTGCAATCAACGCTTGCAGAGACAGAGTCGACAGTGACAAGGATATCTATGTTGATGTCGTTCTTGACGATTACACCGCTGCTCTCAACCCTGTCAACTCTGACGACGACTCTGCTTTCAGCATCCTCTCCAGAGCGTTCAGTATTATGTACTACTACAATTCAATTGAATTGTTGATTGAAGCTCAGGCTGAATTCCCTAACATCAACTTCAGATACACCGTTGCTCCAAGCCAATCGTTACCAACCGGCACTCTTCCTCTTGGTTTCAAGCATGACGAAATCCTTCAAATGATCGCCATCGGACAGAAGGACGGTCTCGCTGCTATCCAGAAGGGATACGGTGTTTCTCACCAAGAATTCATTGCCAAGGCTAAGTCATCCTTGAAGGGTCTCAAGAGACAAGCTCAAAAGGCTGCTTCTGCCATCCTCAAGGAGTCCCTTAAAGAAGAAGCCAGAAAGATCTATGAAGAACAAATCAAGAGCTTGGAACTCTAAAAAACAAAGATTCCGAAGAAATAACTCGATGGTATATATTCTGTCATCAAAAATAAATGGTTCGTTGATCCGCAAAATATTCATGAATTAATAAGAGCAATATCTATCTTTAATAGTGATGCCAGCAAATTGTGAGAAATACCATTAGGAGACAGCCAATTTAATCATAAAAAATATCAAAACATGTATTACAAGTTAGTTTATTAGAGGAGAAAATTTTAAGAATTTTACTTTAAGTTAACTTATAATCTTCCAAGCATTTCAGGTGAAGGAGATTAGGTGCTGGAAGAGACTGTGTATATTTATTTGTAAGAAAATGTGAGAGAGATATGATAAGTTGTAAGTGAGTAAGTTCATTGGAGTGCTCTTTTTGGCAATTTTAATTTGAAGGCTTTAAATTTTATTTAGTAGGAAATATTCAAAAGGCCTGAGGAGATAAAAAAACAACGACTATTTAAACTCAGAAACAAAAAAAAAAAGCAAATGAGCAACTGAATCTTCATTACTAATGTCAAAACATTGTAACAAATGCAGTTACACTCTATCAAATATTAAGCCTGCATATTAAAACTTATATTTTTGCCATTGAAACTATATTAATTTCCTATCTTAATAATTTTTTTCTTATCCTCTACAGTTTAGGTCGGAGAAAGGAATAATTTCGCTTTCAACGAGCTGATTTTAACAGTGACTAAATCGAGCAGCCTTTCCTTGGAATATTTTCTGATGTTTTTGAAATATTCGTTTTCTCGCCAATTCACTTTCTGTGAAAGGTTTTTCAACGTGAATCCATCCAATCCCGCTGCATCAGCTACCTCGTTTGCATGGATCAAAAGTTCAAATGCTTCAGCATCGCTTTCGCCTTTAGCAAGGCTTTCTTTAGCGTTATTCTTAAATTCTTCTATGTACTCTGTGAGTAATCTGCAGTAAAGCATGAGGTTCACTTTCTCAGTCTCAGTTTCCTCAATTATCGCTTTTTTGGCAGCAGCATCGAAATCTTCATAGTTTTCAATTGCTTCGCCTACAGTTGTCCTCATGTCCTCATATAAGGTCGTAGTTTCTTCCATTTCATCTTTTAGAAAATTGCATAGTCTCTGATACTCATCAGAAGCTTTAAACGACTCCCAATCTTGATAGCCTTGATACTTGGAGTCCGTATTTTCCTCAGAAAACTCATTTAAGAGCCCTTTCCATATGGAATAGGCTCTTTTTGCAATAAGGAATGCGCAAGGCTCTTTTCTTGGGATATTTTTGTTTAACACCGAGGTGAGTACGTGGATCAGGAAGATTCCTTTATTTCTCTCAAGTAGGACAGCAGTTACAATCTCACTATAATCTAGATTTTGTTCTTTGTCTCTGTCGCTGATGACAGGAGCTGTTGAAGGAGATTCTTTGAGGTGTTGTAATTCTTTGAGATCGATGTTATCAAGCACTTTGAGACTACTCTGACTCTTGAGGGTTTGGCCGGAATCTGGCGACGAATTCAAAAGCTTGCTGTTTTCAGAGAGCGTTGCATTAGTTCCAGTGCTTTTCCCTGGACTGTCAATACTTTTCACTGGGCTTCCTATACTTTGATCCTTCTCCGGAGCGTCGTCCTTGTCATTATTTTCTTTGTTGTTATTCTTTTTACGAGCTGGAGAACTCCTTTGAATTTTTGAAGAAGGTTTTTGCTCATTCGATTCGACTATTTGAAGAGCATCCTCGCTAGGTACCTGTAGATCAAAGCTGAGAAGAGACTGCCAATCGATTCTTTCTCCTGGATCGATTGTAAGGAGCCTCGTTAGAAGCGTCTCAGTGTTGGAGGAGATCGCGTTCTTCTCTTTCGGAATAATGAGTTTGTTTCTCTCTATCTTCTTCACTAGACCTGCAAGCGTGTCATCCTCGTATGGACAAACGCCAAAAAGCATCTCGTACAGTACTACTCCAAGCGACCAGATGTCACTTTTGGTGTTGTATGGAAATCCTTTGAGGATTTCCGGCGCCATGTACATAGGCGATCCCACCATCGTCAGAGTGAGAGTACTCTGTGACTGCATTCTTTTACAGAATCCGAAGTCAGCCACTTTGACTACATCCTTTTGGAAGAGAATATTTGTTGGTTTGAGGTCTCGGTGAAGGATATTTTCCTTGTAGAGCGCGCTGAAAGCTCCCAGGAGCTGTTGAAAGATTCGCAATGCTTCGGCCTCCGAGAGCTTCCCTCTTTGGGTTATGAGTTCCTCTAATGTTCCCTCTCCGCAGAAATCATATACCAGGTAGATATTGTTGGCAGTTTTAAGCATCTCATGAAAACCAATGACGTTGGGATGTTTGAGACGGCCAAGGATTTGGACCTCATTGGATGTGAACTCCTCAAGTTTGGGGCATTGAGTGAACTTTGAGATGGGAATGATCTTAATAGCGTAATTTTGCTTTGTTTTGCGGTGGACGGCTCGGTGGACTTTGCCTGATTGTCCAGCGCCAATTTCTTCATACAAAACATACTTCTCGATGGTTTTATGCATGATCGTGCTGAATATGTGGCAGATTTGTTAGACAACGTGTATTAGTTTGCTACTAATAAAACACATTCCAACAGATTTAAAAATAAACGTTTTATTGGCGAATTAAAAATCTTTGTGAGAGCAGTTAGTGCTTTTTGAGAACATAGACAGGTCTTCTAAGAGCTTAGTGAAAGAAATGTTCGAATATTCAACAATATGTAGTTTCTGACAATTTATCAAGGTGGGAAATCTGGTATTCTCACCAAGGCCAGTTTTGATAGAGTTGGAGTTGATTAATGGCTGAGATACTTTTTTCGATGAAAACAGGTTCTATGTAGAGGAAAATAGGCATGCAGAATGATAAGTTGAGAATTAATGAACTCTCTAGCCAGATGTGCATTTTAGTTTGCATTGTTTTAGTTTACATCATGTGAACCATTCAATAACTTCTACTGCGACTTCGGGAAACCGATCGTCTGGGGCTCCGTCTTCTTCGTCGGACCTTTCCTCTGAAAAACAAGTATATAAGAAATAATTCGCATTAACAACTCCGAACTCACATTAAACCGTCTTTGGTTGGACCTCTAGCTACGAGCATCCTGCGTTTTATTGAATTTTATTACTTTGGGTATGAAAGTTCGGTTACCTTTCTCTTCCAAGAGTATTTTCTTTTCCTTTCACTAGAGCTGCTCCTGGATCAACATCGAAATCAACTGAGTCAAACTTCAATAGCATTACTTTTTGCAATAATGATATCTTCTTCACGAGGTCTTGCTTCTTCCACAGTGATCTTGGATCCGCAGATTCTAGCACCTTCGGCAATTAGAAAATATGGCATTAGTTAATAAAGATATAGAAACTGACCATTCATGTCACAAAGTGCGCGGGTTGCAGCCTGATGAGTTAGAAATTCAATAAATGCAAAATCTTCTTTCATTAAAATATCGACAATCTCACCATACACCCCAAATGCATTAACCAGGTCTTGCTTCTTAACACTTTCATTCAGTTTTCCAACAAATAATCGTGACTGCTTAACCAGCAGCGTTTCCTCAGATTCTTTTGGCTTCGCTTCTTCTACAACAAGCTTACAATCTCCAATCACAAATCCGTTTAATTCTCGAATAGCTGCCATAGCATCCTTGCTGTTGCTGTACTCCTAAAAAAGGAATTATTACAAAATACCTGGGATAAAACTGTACGAGAAAAGCGTGGTTTTCTCTCATCATGATATCTGAGACATGGCCGAACCTCCCAAATAATTCTAGCAGTGTCGTTTTTTTGAAGTTATTTGGAAGCCTTCCTACATAAATCCTTAAATACCTAAGAAAAAAGCCGAATCAATAAATTACCTTGGGTGTGTTTCAAAGTGATTCTGGTCAATGACTTTAGTGAGGGCAGTTTCTGCGATGACTCTTTGCCCATTGATCGACCGTCCTATGGTCGAATTGAAGCTGGATTGATGCTAGGAAGTATTACCATCGAGTTCGATTAGTGCATTTTGGGCTTCTTTGTCGGTTGCGTACTGTACAAATGCGTAATTTTCTTTTTGTATGAAGTCGACAATCGTTCCAAATTGCGAACAGACTTTTAATAATTCTTCAGGAGTGATGGAACCTAACTTTCCAATGTAAAGTCGGTTTGACATTTATTGAAGAAATTCGTGAATTTTAGATGTTTTTTGGAAATCCATGATGACAAAAATTAAAATTGTGTCTCTTTCGAAGACATGATTTAATATTCTTATATCTTCAACTGATTTCATATTTGTTCAAAACTAAAGAAGCTCATATTGTCTTCATAAACACATGAATTCTAAATTTGTTGTTTTTTGTTTTCATTGTTTTCGAAGATGAATAGTTCTCATATAATTCCTGACAGGAATATGATTTGAAAACAATAACCAATATGAGCATTCAGACTTATTCACTCATCTTATAAAACGTTTTGTTGAGTTAGTTGGCCAATTGTGAATCAAAATATCCGAGTGCATCCAAATAATCCGAGCATCATACTAAACTCATCAAAGCTCTCGCGAAACTATCGAAATAATTGCATTTTCAAAACGCGTTGACGCTAAGCAAAGGGGTACAGTCTCAGATTTTAATGGTAACTTATTTAATTAAATCTCTAATCCAATGAATAAATATTCAAAGTTTAAAAGCCCTAATTATGCCTTAGAAAGGAGAATGGACCCTCAATTTAATTTATCTCATAATCATCATCTTCTCTCGAACTTATAAGCGTTTCGTACTAATCGAGTGTAACTTTGATTTGAGTAATACAAGGAAGTTCCTTAAGACCTTAGGAATCCTATACTGGGAGCACAAAATATTCTCTTTTCATAATCACATAGTCCTTAAAACAAGAATGCTGACATTTACCTGAGTACTACCTTCGTTCCACTATAATAATACCAGTTAACGGACTCTTTCTTGCAGCTAAGCCCTTTAACACAGCGAAATCCAGTTTTACTTTGACGGAAATTAGAATAATTCTGAACGATTCAGCTAATAAATGTGCTGCTGAGGCAGAGAAGTAGACGTATTCCTCAAATGAGTCACAGACTGTCGGGAATCATCACAAACAGAAAGAACCTACTTCGGAAGCCCTGTGCTGCTTGTCCCTCAATTTGCATTTCACCAATGGCTTTGGTACTTTGTATCATTATTCAGATCGTAGAAGCAGGATCCTATCAGGTTGTGAAAAAAGCCCTAAAAAGTTTATTAGACCAAAACCAGCTCTGATCTTCGTGGAATCATAGCACTTTTGTAATTAAACGCAGGTTAATACTTTTTTAAAATTATAAATTAGGCGGCTCCATTAAAACTGCCCCAGTCTTAGTTTTGAAAAATTAAAACTATCCTGATGACGAGAAAAACGCTACTTTCCCCTAGCAAAGTGGGAGGAACCACCAAAATTTAGGTATTTTTCCATGAATTTCAAGTCAGAAAAATTGTTATTTTCAGTTTCAGTTCTGGCCGTATAGCAAATTTGCATTAATACATTCTATTAAATAGAGAAATAAATTCATTCCGATCACTATGGGTTCGTGTTCTTCAATCCACGCGAGAAATTTAGCCGAAGCCAAACGCAAAGGTAAAAGTCCCCATCGATACAGCCCTCAAAGGTCACCTTGTCTAGTCTCTCCTTTTAATGAGGACGCCTCGGGAAATCTATTCCATCGAAATGAAACAGGAAACAGGGATGAGGCGAGTACGAAGAAGAAAGCGCATAGTAAAAAAACTCATGCAAACTCCTCAGTTAATCTTGTGTCTTAGATGAACCTTTACAATCTCAATCAAGCGGTTCGCCACTTAAAACTCGAGAGTTGGATATATCTCCACACAAAATCACCATGGAAAAGGAAATCCACAGCGGAACGCTCAAAAAAACAATATGGAAGATATCCACCACTCAAGGCAAGGATGAAAATCCTCAGGAAGTGGGAACGCCAACGCTGAAGATAAGTCAAGCGGATCATCCAATCAAAATTGTGCAACCTTTGGCGTTGGAATACAAGCGTGGGCAATTAGTTGGGAAAGGGACATTTGGCGAGGTATATCAGTGCTTGAATCTCAATACTGGAGAGCTGATGGCCGTCAAAACCATTCGGGTTAGTGGCTAAGAATTTAGTGCATATGTGTGACATATTTTTCATTTTCTAGTTCAATGGAACTGAAGAGCAGGTCCAAGCCTATTTGCAAATGCTAAGGAATCAGATCGCCTCGCTGAGAGATCTCCCTCATAAGAATCTCATTCGTTACTGCTATGTTGATCTCGTTGATGAAAGCACTCCAGAGGAATATATAAGTAAAGCCGAATATATTGTCCTAATTATACTAAATTTATGCTAGTTGACATTGTTCTTGAGTACGGCTCAGGCGGGTCTCTGAGATCGATAGTGGATCGTTTCCTTAAACTCGAGGAGAAGATATCTGCGATTTATATTAAACAGATTTTGGAAGTGCTGGCTTTGATGCATCATTTCGATATCGTTCATAGAGACATTAAAGGCTCGAATATCCTAATCGACTCTACTGGGACAATTAAACTATCTGACTTTGGATTCTGTAAATGGTTTGAGCCACCTGCCGAACTTCCTGTTGAAGGAGGGAATATCATGAAGGACGTTGTGGTTCCCATTATTGGCTCAGTGTTTTGGCAGGCCCCAGAGGTATAATGCTCAAAAAAAAAAATATGCAACGATTGATTTGAATTACATTATATAGGTTATTCGAAAAGCAGCTCAAGACAAAGCAGCAGATATTTGGAGTGTCGGTTGCCTGCTAATAGAAATGCTGACAGGTATCCCTCCCTGGTCTCATAAGACTCGAGAACCGGCTGAGGTAGAGAAGCTGATCTTATCAAATGGTAAGAAATTTGTTTTTGGGACAAATGAATTCTCATTGCTGCGATATAGACGCTCCTCCCTTCCCAAAAAACCTCACAGAGAACTGCCGTGATTTTTTGAAAGACATCTTTCATTCAGATCCGAACGACCGTCCAACTGCGGAGCAACTGCTCGAGCATCCTTATATCAAAAGTGAGAACTAATTTCAAAAGCGGCTTGCTAACTCAGGTTTATTTAGATCATACGAGATCGCATCTTTTGACCGTAGATCAGACTGAAATGGGTGAATCTATGTTGACAGTCACAATGCAAGCTACCATGCTTCATTCAATGAACGAAAGCAAAGGAAAATTGTTTGAAACTATGTCTCAGAAAGCCGGAGTGAATGATTCTTTGAGAGTCTATAATGTAAACTCTTGGAAAACCCCTCAGGGAAGAGACGGCAGTCCGATGTCTGGAAATTATTTAACTGTAAACACTTCGCAATTTTCGAGTGTTTTGGGTGGCTCAGCTCGCAATTTTAATGAGAGTCGATGGGGAATTGGCGGCGGAAAGTTCAATACTTTCAGTAAAATTGAGGAGCAAACTGAGGATGATGCAACCCCAGCGATCCAACTAGGAAATGAAAAATTCTCTTTTAAGCCCCAAGAGAACTCGCCACGCAGAGTGATTTCTATTGATATAGGTAGTCCTGCACGAGTGGCCAATAAAAAGTCCCATCGCAATAGCAACAGAGAAAAAATGAACGGAGACGATGTTTTCGTTTCACGGCACTCCGTTTCGCAGCTCCACGATGAAAGTCGATATAAATCTAAAAATTCACTGAATGGGAACGAAGATAACAGGCCGGGCACACCTGAGCTTGCGACTCACACCAATTTTGATTCAAATACTCCGGAAAATGGAGCGTTGCAAAAAACTCCGACACTGACTCCAGAAGAAATAGAACGGAAAAGATTGGAGGATCGAAAGAGGCTTGAGGAGCAGATGATGCGTGAGCTCATGGAAGGCGGCGGAGATACTTCAAGAAGCGAGATGAGTGAGTCGAAAATTACAACTCGAAGTCAGAAATCTAAGGCAGCGGAGCCGAGAAAGCTCACGAAAGAGGAAGCGTTGCTTGAGAGGAAGAAGTTGGAGGAGCAGATGCTGCTTGATATGCAGATGGCTAGTGTGACTGAGACGTTTAGGTCGGATACTGAGATTATCAGGACGCTGACCCAAAAAACGAATCGAACTTCGAACCAAAATGATAAAAACAATGAGAGTTTTAGCCGTAAGGATATTTGGAAAGTGGAAGGCCAGAAAGAGGATGTTGAAGTAAAGGAACTCTCAGTAGATAGTGATGATCAGTCTTCAGGGGAGATGGTAGTAGACCAGAATAATTTAAATGAGTATAATCTTCAAGACAATATTCGGGAAGCTGATGAAGAAGAAGATCATCATGAGCTCAAAGGCATCGAAAATCATCAAGACCTTCGAAAAAGTGGGCCTCTTCTCAAGCAAATTACTTTTAATGATTGAGTGGTTCGTTTGCAGCGGCTCAGTATCAACATTGCAGTTATATACTATATTTTTATATTATTCCTAATATGACTGAGGGGTTGATACTTGCCACGAAAGCAATGAAGTTTCTTTTTTCCTTTGCAAATTGTATGCTCTTATTTACTTTTTATCTCTCTCTATATGAATACGGTTATTTTTGGACATTCCGACTCTCCATGTAAAATAAGCGACTCTGTGAAATTCTTAAACCCAGCTGCTTCTCAATTGTGCTTTCAACTGAAAAATACAATGATCCTCAATCGAAATATTGGAAAGGATAGAACCGAAATATATGAAAGAAATGAGCTCTCATCCATCTCATGTATTTTATTATAATATATGACCTGCTGTACAGCATTTGGCTGTAACTGCTCACATTTTGCTTGGCTAACTTTTATTTTAAGTAAGGGTTATTTAGCGAAAATAAAGATCTTGATAAATTTAATTGAGCCGAGCTAACGTGTGTCTGGTTCAGCTCATGTTAAACATTATAATCCAAATAAATAGATAAATCAGTTTATCTGCAAATCCTTTTCGCTTTACCTGTCTGTGAATCAAAATGCTTGGCGGCCAAACTCAATTGAGACTCTGCAATTACCTCAAAGCAGTTGCTGACGCAGAAATCAGCATTGAAGTGTCCCGTACTGTCCTCGCTGAGAAAAAAGATTTCGAGCCTCACACGGCCTTTAGACGTATCGACAAGTTAAATAGAGGGTACATCACCGTTGGAGACATGATCGAGTTCCTTGAAGAGATGGAACTCACGCCCTTGGAGTCCCAAGTCCGAAACTTCTTTATCCTCTACGATACAGACAATGATTATAAGTTATCATATGATGACTTCAAAAACGCTGTTCTCCCTGCAAGCAATCTCTCCCTCAGAGAACTGGCAACGAATCGAGGGTCCTACTCTGATCAGCCTCTCTCCTATGCTGCTTCCTGGGCAATGGCTCGAGTGTTCGAGAAAGAAATCCAATCTTTCAAGCAGCTTGACATCAAGCGCGAAGCTGTCGTCGACCAGCTGGATTGGGATATCAACACCGCGTTTAATACCATCGATGAAGAACGCTTCGGCTACATTGACGCAGAAGCGATCGGAGCTTTCTTCAAGAGGTTGGAAGAACGCATTGCTCCGAATGAAATCGATGCGCTTTTGCGTAGAGGAGACAAGGACGCCGACGGCAAGTTAGATTTCACGGAGTTTATGAGATTGCTTCAGCCGATCGATAGCTATGACCGTAAAGTTAGCCTCAGTCCTGAGAAAAGATCTCCAACGAAAGTTACATCTGGATTGGAAGCTACCCCTAGCAAGATCTCCGTACGAAATATAACTCCAATTAGAATCGGAAGTCCACCCCGCACAAGCAGTCCTAGGACCTTGTCTTCCAAGAAAAGAGAAGCATCGCCATCTGATGCTGACTACAATCGATATCTTCGGGAATCATATCAAATGCAACTTGAAAGAAGAGGCAAGCTGAGTCCAAAGAGAAGCAGTCGCAGAGGATCTCGCAGAAGCTCACAAAGATCATCTCCTCGCAACAGCAGATCGCCCCGTAGTAGATCTCCTTCGCTCAGGCAAGAGCCGACTGACTATCGCGTCGACATCGGCTATAGAACAGTCAAGACCTATGACACTCCTACGAGAGTCTCAAGAAGTGGTGCGGAGTCCATGGGACAACAGTCAGAGACTCAAACTCCTGCTCGAAGAAGCAGATCTCCCAAGCTGAGAAGTGAATTAACAGACTATCGAGTCGAAAATAACTACAGAACTGTGAAAGCTTACGATGAGTCAGCTCGTCAATCTGTGGCTTCCGAGAGTCGTTCAACAAGAAACGGCGTTTCTTCAGTAGAAAGACCGACAAGAACCAGCAAGTCGCCAAAACTCAGAGAAGAGCCAACCAATTACAGAGAAGGTACAGGATATCGAACTGTCAGGGCTTATGAAAACGCGCCATTCCAAGCCAGCGCGGGAAGAACGCAGCACAGAGAGCCTGAAAGTGAAATTAAGAGACCTGAAGAGGAGCAGACTGAGTCTAAAAAGGACCCTGTAGAAATTTCTAAAAGATTAGAGTTCGTGCAAAGGGAAGCAAAACCAGAAAAGCCAGAGCGTCTAAATGATTTCGGAACTCCAGCGAGAAGAAACCCAGAGGAGGTGAAATCCACAGAGGCCACTTTCAAGAAGGAAGATCATATCGATGTGACTGAATCTAAATACTTTTCACCGAACAAGACTGGAGATTTCAACTCAACCTCTCAAAGAAAGTCTCCTCTTAAATCATATGAAGAGCAATATCTGGCCAAAGCTATGAATCAAGTGGCGATCCTAGATAAAAAACTTGAAAATATGAAAAATCAGCTGGCCCTCTGTGAAGATTTCACAGTAATGAATGCGTATAAAAGAATAATTGATAGTTCTGGACAAGGTGTCGGATCGAAGGCGCAGTTTGAAGAAAGCACGAAGAAGCTGGGCATTTTCCTAACCCAGTCTGAGTTGAATGCCGTGTTTAAGCGATTTGATGCTGACAGCGATGGAAACGTGAGTCTTCATGAGTTCGAGCATGCGATAACCCCAGTCGCTCGAGAATATGCGAAAAAATTAAAGCTTAGAGTTGAGGAGAATCCATTAACGAGGAGCACATTACAGCAACTGATTGAGTTTATTAAAACGCTTGGTGAGGTCGAGTCCGCTGTTGAGGACCTAAGATTAAGACTTTCTAAGAGAGTCAGTCTCGACAGTGCTTTCAAAGCATTAGATACGCGTGAAGAGGGACATATTGGTGTTGATGAGATGAAAAAAATGCTCATGAACTATGGGATCTATCCTGAATCAAGAGACCTTGAGACCTTGAAAAATAGAATCGATCTCAATGAAGACGGAGTCGTTAGTTCAGAAGAGTTCACAAAAACGATGACTCCATCCAAATAAGATTTTGACAAATTTGAATCCATTACTTTGCTGAACCATCTATATCCATACGATTAATTAGAATGCCGGGCTATACTTGAATGTGATCCTGAATAAATAATAAATTTCTCAACATTGAGAGAACCGAGTAAAGTGAGCAATTATAACAAATCAAAGGAAAATACTAACCTTTTTTATTGAAAAATCAATTAGTTTAGATTATAGGGACATAATAAATAGATTCCAGGCTCTTACTTACTCTGTTGTCTCATTGCTCATGCTCATGCCCTTCGCTCAGCGAGATATATGCCGCTGGGCTTGCGGGATTCTCTAATTAAGAAAAAATTAATGGAGGTTTTCCTCTCAATGTGATGAGTGTATGAATAGCATTTTGTCACAAATAAAAATACTGAATTCTTTCTTTTTCCTATCTGCCTCAACAATTCCAACTTAGTCAATATTTAATAGATATTCAATGAAAGATATTTTACTTAAAAAATATTCTTTCTATAAAAAACGTTGCCATCCTTGTTTCCAGTCAAGGGAAAAAGATGTGTTTTCGAGAGGTGGCTGAGGCAAATTTAATTGTACGATTGATCGAAGCCTTCGAGTGAGCTTTTGTGTATTGCTCTAAAATTATTTGGAGATCTTATCTTTATTCGCTCCGCAAGTAGCGCGCTACTTTGAATCACCCCACTAGATTGCGTGTTTGACATGTCAACTTCTTCCAGCTCCCTTCTGAATGAGCTTCCTTTCTTCGGGAAGAACAAATTAGTACTTGCGTTCTGAGAGCGTGACATGCCTTCATCGTCGATCGAAATATTCCCGAGTGATGGTCCCAACAATCGAGACTTCGGAGTGCCGCCATGAGCATTATTCCTAAAATGAGATCTCTCGGAGTCGACTTGGTTGAGGTCGATGCCGCCTCTGGGTAACCTAGCATCGAGGTTTTTTTCTGAATCGAAGAAATTGCTCGCACTGCTTTCATTAATCATGATAGTAGGCGAATTAAGTTTGTGAGGCGCATTCATCGCAGTCGCTGCGGATTCAACATCAGATTTGGCATTAAGTGTCTTGACTCGCAACGGCATAATTTTCGCCTTTTCTTTCATGATTTTTCTTTTCACCCTGACTTTTTTGCAGTTTCCAATCGCCGTCTTAAATATGGCCCACACTGAAAGAATTGCGTTTGCGAAAATTGTCCCGATACAGATTGAAACCATTGCCAGGCCAACAGTTTCGTTTGCGGTGACTTCACCGCCTGCTCCTAACGCAACAGCAAATCCTGCCATCAATAACTTCACGCCAAAGTTTAGCGCAAAAATTCTCGTTTGGAATACTGATTCGAACGGCTTGTAGACAAACAGCGTGAGAATCGTGTAAATCAAATTGACTGCGAAATATAAGGAAGCTTGGATGAGGCCATGGTCTTGTAAGAAGAACAGGATACAGCACATTATCGCGTTGACTCCCTGAGAGACGAGGATGAAATTACGAGCATACCAGTTTTCTCTCTTGAGATCAGCGCTAATAAAATTCCAGCGGGTAGGGACCTCTTCCCATTCGACTTTTGGTTTCCCTGGCTCATTTTCGTCGTCAGCAAGAGTCTCTGAAGTTGGAATTGCGTTCGATGAGCCAGCATTGGCGGTCGGTTTCTTTTTTCGATTGAGCAAATAGACGAAATAGACGTAGGTCAAAGGATAGCCAATAAACACCATAATACCGAGTGCATAGCAAAATCCTGAATATGGGCCCGTATATTCGAATTCTCTGAACTGGAGCATGCTATGAAGCCATAATTCGGTAAAATCACCCATCAGGAAGGTCATCAACGTGCCCCAAGTAAATGTGTCTCTGATAGTGATTAATGGTTTCTGGACACGAGGGTATTTCTTCAGCATCATACTTAGTGGCCAAGTGAGGAGGATCACGACAATCGCATACAATTCTCTGTCGAGAGTGTTCCCGGAATTGGCGAGAAGATAAACTGACATTTCAAAATCTTTAAACTTGCCGATCTGAGAATCCGGAGTGTAAAGGTCTTGGTAAGGATTCGGAAGGAAATTATAGTAGAGAGTATAGCAGAAAGCGAAGAAATTTTCAGGCCAGACAACGTTGATATATCGATACATAAGGGTGTCTCCAACGAAATCAGATAGAAGAATGGCGGTAGTGCTTGCGCCTTTGACGATCATTGGAAGTATACTTGCAGCCGCGCTCTGAGTTTGAAGCGAGAGGGAAGCGATTGTCGAAGCTTGTGTAGGAGGATAAAGAGAACTCTTACTTTTTACTATGCAGGTCTGATTGGTGGAGTTATAATAATGGGATGGATAGCAGGAGAGGCAGTCTGTCCTTTCGGGCCCGTCGCAAGTTTTGCAAGTCGGGTCGCATTGTTTGCAGAAACCTCCTTGAATGAAGAAACCATCCATAATACATGAGCTGCATGTACCATCAATTGTATTGAGATAAGAACCAGAGAAGCATTCCGTGCAATCTGTCTTTGTTGGCCCGTCGCATTCTTTGCAAGACGAATGACAATCGAAGCAATTTATACCGTCGGAATGAGTATAACCTGTTTCTTCGCAGGAAAGACATGTATGATTGCCAGCATAAATGTAGAAGCCTGGATAACAAGCGACGCAGCTTGTTAGCGAACTTCCGCTGCACGTCTTGCAAGTTGCATCACAAGTAATGCAATTTACTCCGTCAGGGTGAGAGTAACCAGCAACGTTGCAGGCAAGGCAGGTGGTATTGCTTGAGAAAAAGTACTTTCCTGAAGAGCAAGTGGTACAGTCAGTGGCTAATGGTCCAGTGCAAGAAGCGCAAGACGAGTCACATGGGTTGCAGTTAACACCATCTGAGTGTTCGTAACCGGCGACGTTGCATGAGAGACAGGTGTTGTTGCCTGAGAAGAAGTAAGTGCTGGTATAGCAGGTCAAACAATCAGTGGCGAGTGTTCCACTGCAAGACTCACAAGAAGAGTCGCATTGAATGCAGTTTTCTCCGTCTTGGGAGAAACCTGCAACGTTACAGGCAAGACAAGAATTATTTCCTGCGAAGAAATAGGTTCCGCCGGTGCATGTGAGACAGTCAGTGACTGATGGGCCGGTGCAAGTAGCGCAAGATGGGTCACATGCTGTAAAGAGACAATTTATGCCATCAGTGTGAGAATAGTTAGGATCGGTGCAAGCTACACAGGAGGTGTTTCCAGCGAAGAAGTAAGTACCTGGAGGGCATGTAAGACAGTCAGTCGCGAGTGTTCCACTGCAAGTATCGCAACTAGAATCACACTGGATACAGTTTACGCCATCTGGGTGAGAATATCCGGCAACGCTGCAGGCAAGGCAGGTATTATTGCCGGAGAACAAGTAGGTAGAAGCAGAGCATGTAAGGCAGTCAGTGGGTAATGGTCCGATGCAAGTAGCACAACTCGCGTCGCATGTTGTAGAAACACAATTGATACCATCGGTGTGAGCATAGCCAGGTTCGGTGCAAGCGACACAAGAATTGTTTCCAGCAAAGAAATAGGTACCCGATGGGCATGTCAGACAGTCAGTGGCGAGTGTTCCACTGCAAGTCTCACAGCTCGCATCACATTGGATACAGTTTATACCATCTGGATGCGAATATCCAGCAATATTGCAGGAGAGACAAGTGTTGTTGCCTGAGAACAAGTATGTAGAAGGAGGGCATGTGAGACAATCAGTGGCTAATGGTCCACTACAAGTCTTGCAAGATGCTTCACATTGAATGCAGTTGACTCCATTAGGGTGAGAATAACCATCGACATTGCATGCAAGACAAGTGCTGTTGCCTGAGAACAAATAGGTCGAAGGAGGGCATGTGAGGCAGTCAGTGGCTAATGGTCCATCGCAAGTGTTACAAGAGGTCTCACATTGGATGCAGTTCACACCATCGGGGTGAGAATACCCGTCTACGTTGCAAGCAAGGCAGGAATTATTCCCTGAGAATAAATAGGTTCCACCAGGACATGTGAGGCATTCAGTGGCTAATGGTCCACTACAAGTAGCACAACTCGAGTCACATGATGAAGACGCAGAGACACAGTTCACGCCGTCAGTGTGCTCGTAGCCTGCTTCGTTACATTCAACACAACTATTGTTCCCAGCGAAAAAGTAGGTGCCAGGATAGCAGGTCAAGCAATTCGTTGCGAGCGTTCCACTGCAACTCTTGCAAGTTGCATCACACTCGATGCAGTTTACTCCGTTGGGGTGCGAATAGCCATCGACTTCGCAAGCAAGGCAGGTTTTATTGCCTGCGAACAGATAAGCTCCTCCAGGGCACGACGCACAATCTGTCGCTGTGGGTCCAGTGCAAGTAAAACAGCTTGCGTCACAGGGTGAGTTACAAGCTTTGCCTGTGATCGTTTGGCCGGGTTGGTCGCAAGCAATGCAATAACCGTTAAAATCCTATGTAATAAAAGCATACATTGAGACCAAGAAACTATGAGGCGAAAAATTACGTAATAGGTTCCTGGATAATGGCACTCTTTTTTGGAGAAAGCATAGCAAATAAAATAGTTAGAACTAAAATCATCAACACCAAGCTTTACTTTGGCAGGAGCTGGTTGGACTATGCAAAAAGTGATCGCTGTCGCAAGCGTCAACACACTGATTCTCTGATAAATATTTTCCAGATTTGCAAGCCAAGCATGCATTCTGTTGGTCGTAAATGAAACCGTTTACAGAGCAAGTCGCATCTGATAAATCATAATATTGTTTATAATGTCTTACAAAAGATTAATATTTACCACCGGTAATGGTATAGATCCCATCCGACCCTTTAAACCACAATACATTCATGATGTCGTAGTATCCATCTTTTGCAGAATCGCGGGTTGAAGTGCCGCTCACTTTTGTACTGCATAGATCAAGAGCGATATTGTTCGGATCTGAGAATAGATATTTTCCTGTTGCGAAGTCACCGAAATATGATCTTGTTGGAGCAGCACCATTCACCGATATTCTTCCCAAGTTTGATCCTATGCCAAACTCTGAAGGCTGTGCTTGAGCCAATTCAAATACAATTCTGCTCCAAGCATCTTTTTCATAAAGGTTAATAATTTGAACCTAAAGATAAAATTACCCAGTGTTAATGGAGCAGTAGTCGAGATAACATTAACCCAGGTTCCGGCTTGGTTGTGATATATTTTGATAAGCTTGGTAGAGGGTATGAACTCTGCTGTCAACGATACGACGTTAGTCACTGTGTTACGAATTGCCCATATAGTCTGAGTATTAGATTGGCCTGTTAATGGTTTAAAGTGCATTGCAATAACAAGGCCATTAACGGTGGACGTTCCAGTCGCAAACGTCACAGACGTGCCCGGACGGCATTCTAAGACATTGTAAGGTCCAATGTTCGGATCTTCTGTCGTATCCGAGGAAGAAGTCCCTTTAATAATTTTATTTAAGATACAAAGATCGGAATTCAATATTACCAATGTACCCAACAGCTGTTCCTGTGGCAGTGGATGTGAACATATCAACAGGGAAGGTCTGATTAGTACCCGTTGGGTCTACTTGGAAGTAGAGTAAGTACTCAATACCTACGAAAGAGAAGAGTTAGCTGGCTCACTGAGAGAATTGTAATCAATTTACTGTCAGGGTTCATGAACGCAAAATTAGATAAATAGGGGGCACTTCCTGACGGGTTAGACACATAATAGTTCAAATACAATCGAAGAAATCGTATTCTGCAGTCACATCCAGCGTTGATGAACTCATCCCTCCCCCAATAAATCATCGCAGTCGTATCAATCGAATAGTATTCCCTTGGAGGACTGGGGGTCGAGGAGCCAACTTTTGTAGTTAGAGTAGTTGAAGTTGCGAAATAGTATCGAAATGCAGATGCAACTTTGGCAATGTTATCGATTTGGAAATAGTGGTATACCCATCTACCTGATGGCATTACATTACCCAATGTAGCCTATATTCAAGACAGGTTAGAAAACATGCTATATGAGATAACTTACGCCGTCGAAAATGAATGGTATTGCATCATGAGTATAATTGTTATAAGCATAAAATAGAGCACTACCTGATCCCGTCCCAGACGCATACATGACCATTCCTTCCTCGCTATATTTTCTAATTTTATCTTAGTTTTAAATTTAGAGGGAATGTTTACGCGGGATTCATGGATAACCTGGTAAAAACCATAGGCGTTGAGGAACTCCATGCGATTTTTTGAGTCCAGAATCCTAAACCAAATTGGGTGTAGGTGGTTGGAGTGCTGATATAATCAGATAACTGCGCACTCATAAGAGTTTCGCCTCCATCTCCTGTCCAAGTCATAAGACTTTCTTGAAGATATACAATCTCAACTGCATCTAGATATTTGAGCGGTCAGAATGACTGTAATTAAACAAAGGACTTACTTGTGAGATTCCAGCTCATCAACGCAGCCATCATTAAAAGGAATAAGATCGGTTTTTGTCCAAGGATACACTGTTTTCTTTGTAGCATCATTAATTGGCAATGAAAAAGTTAAAATCGTAATTTAATATTTATTAAAAAATGAGAAATTCGAAATTAGCAGGCTCCAATTTAATTATTTTAAATGAGTTATTCTTGTTCTTGAGAATCTAAACGACTGTTCTGTTCCACAAATTACAAAAAGTATCTGCGTAAACCGTTTCTTAGACGGAATTCCAGCTATCAGTCACAAGAAAGCAATCTGGAGCCCCTTCTTCAATTTTTGACATATGTTTATCGAGAAACAGACAACACAATGATCTCGAAACAAAGTAACTTTGCGAAAAGATTGTAAAGAAACGAAAAGCAAAATGCAAGTTTTTCAAAGATGACCGAGTCTAACGATTATGTTTTCAATATGTTCATGACTCACCTCCTCAATGGAATTTAATATTTCGGATGTGAATTAATATCTGAACTTCAGATGTCATTCTAACTACCTGTTAGGATCTATTAGCGAGCTCGAGACCACGAATTCTTTCGCTCGTTGAGTAGAAAAGCGTATTTCGAGTGCTTTACGAACCGCGAACTTTTTAAACTTCGTTTGGCTCAAGCGTTTAATCAGCAAGTAAAACGTTTTCAAACTTAAGACAACGAGAGTCTATTTTGTTTTACTTAAGATTAGAATATAAAATATGGATAAGGTGTTATTTTCCAAAAAATCTTAAAGATAGAAAAACTTGGAAATTTTTATTTGTTCTCGATTAATTAGAACTACTTTATTATAAACTCGGATATTAAAAGAGCATTTGCCAGAAGCTTTTATTCTGAGATTTTAATTGAACTTCAGTCACCATAGTCTGTCAAAAGTCGGCTTTCAAACAGATATTTCTCCTTTCGTTGCTCACTTTTTAGAGGCACGGTCTCCTCTTTGAACCGAATTAGCAAATTTTTGAACCAAAGTCACCGAATTGTTGCCAGGCAAAAAATTATATTAGTACCTTGAATTTTCTCAGTACGGAGGTTAAAGATCTTTTATTGCCAACGTTTTCGCAGATTTCTTTAAGAGATATGAGCAGTGCTGGCGCAAGATCTCCGAAGAGAATAATTGGGCACTCTCTCCATTAGAATAAAATTAAGAAGTTCTAAAGAATTTAATTAAACGAATAAAAATGCATGAGAAGCGGTGTAAATCGTACGTCGAAGATAAACTTACTTGGGTAAAATTCCCTACAATAGCAAACAGCAAATCGACAATGCTTTTCAGCAGGTGTTCATCTTTCGAATTTTGACGCTGTTTCATGGAAACATTCAAAAAAATGAAAGTATCTCTTGATGCGCTATTTTCATTGAAAAAGGCTGTCTTATTAAGCAGAAGCACAAATTAGGACTTTAATCTTCCGTCGGTTTGGCATTAAAAGCATATAAATTCCCTCACGAGGGTTTAGGGTTAATCAAATCATAATCAAAAATTTATTCAAGTAGCAATTTTTTCGTTATTCCTGATCTGAAATATCTTCTCAATGTTTTCTTCTTTGTAACCAATCAAAATAGACAGTTTCCTAGCCTTGCAGCCATGGATAACGAACCGTTGAACCGTATCCGTGATGCTTTTGTGAAACACTCTTATTGTTTTGAGAATTCTTTTTCGAGATCACATGATTTTCATTAATAAATGAGAGAACTTAGGTGAAAGTTCTTTGCCACTGGTATAAATCCAAATAACTTTTCTCCTGATGACGAATTTAACAAATCGGCTGCCTTCAGTCGTAAGCGTGAACATAATTTTTCTGCTTATACATAGATCTCGTGCTAGTTGTCAATATTCTAATCACATCATAGCCGATCTAGAAATTATGTCGCTTGTTTCTTCTGCGATCATCGCCACTACATGCATATGCTGATTTTTCTGTTGATGAATATTACTACTGATGAGATATTCCCACGAATCCGAAATTCAAACTTTGATCAAATAGTATTCAAAATTTATTTACGCAATGATTTTTTCGCTGTTTTCACGGAAAAACGTGCTCACCATCTTCCTCTACTCGCTCTTATTCGGAGAAGAGGAATATCTGCTTCGCTTCTCGTGTTTCAACACATTCTACTTGCTATTTCATGCTCTTTCGCACAAGTATTTTGGACAACTTGCCACTCTTCCAATTCAGTTCCTTGGACTCGGGGTTGCAGGGACTTTTATATTCCTCATACCAGAACCAATCATCAGACTGTACTCTTACATGGTGTTCATTGTCGGTACTATAATTCGCAAAATTAGTGCTGAATTCTCCCAAATTGATCAGGAAGCGTGTACAAATTGCTAGAACTCATTCAGTTAGTGCATCTAACCTTTTCCACAAGCCGAGCAGTCCGTGATAAAATGAAAACAAAGTCTGCTGGCGATCCTTTTGGAGTAATTACTTCCGAAAATATCAAGGCTCATAGTCCGCAGATTCTGATCTTAGGTCTTTCATTCCTATTTATTATCCTTGGAGGCACATATCTTTGGAGTGCATACGATTTGATGGGGGCCTATAGCCCAGAAATTCAATATCGGTTAAAGTAAGTTTCTCCCACTCGTTTTCAAAACTCACAGCTCAAAATTATAGGGTTACACTTGGACTGATTATCTTTGGCCAAGTAGCTGGAGTTGCTTATTCATTGATAAAAGAAAACGCTGATACGATCATATTGAACCCATCAGCCCTGATTGGGTTAACCAGCATTTACTTCTACTACATTGTAAAAAAATTAAATCCTGCAAGTTCGACGGCTTGTAAGGTGAAAGACTTATTCAGTATCACGAAAATTACCGGGTCCTTATTACTAAGTAAGAATATTCTCGTTTTATCTGAATTTCTCATGATTGTAGGCGCTGTCTCGTGGTTGTTGCCGAAAAAGAGCTTAGATTTTCAAGATATCATTCAATGTCTGGATATCTCCTTCTTTATGAACTGTTTGCTGCCTTTGTTTACGCTAGTGACCTTCAAGAGCAGCTTGGAGGAATGGCAATTATTTTTATTTGGAGAAGTTCCTAAGGAGAAGTAATATTGATCTAGTCTTCGAGTTTGCTGATAGCGTTGAAATAGAAATGAAAATCAGAACCCGTCGCAAACCGATTCTCAATCCCAGCTGAAAACTATTCAATTGCTCATTTTTATTTGGATTGAGACCAATTTCTTGATAAACTACGAACATACTTTGTATCTGGATGCCATTGGCCTGATCCTTGGTAAATTTCAAACTTTATATCTGGTGCTAAATTCGATTAGGTTTTGTTTGTTTCTTTTTGAAGATCCGTGTAGCAGATTTTTATACTTCATAGTTAAACCAACCTTATTCAAGGTATATAGATGAGAATGTATGTGTATAAGTCTGCGTAAATCGCCTAAGCAAGCAAGATATAAAACAAATGTGTCTGGTTGGTGGTATTTACAAAGCACTTCTCAAATTTTGAGTTTAAGTTCGTTTCATTCGTTCAGAATCGAAGCGGCTTTTTTTTTTGGTTATATGATTTACCTTATACGCAGTGCTTGCTTTCAAATAACAAGTATCAGCCAACAAAGATTGGATTTTTTCTCTTTCTTGGGGACTATTCTGATCCCTAGTCAAAGAGTAATTTTCTTAGGAAGTTTTTTTTCATGATGCGAAAGCGAATATTGTTTATTTAATTCAAATTGGTAAAGAAAACATGAATACAGATGACAGCTCTGCACGATACCTTCGGGACGAGAGCTTTACTTCTACCATTCGCCGATTAGAAGAATCAATGCTAGCTAGGACTGACAGAACCGCAGACAACCTTGGCGAAAATTCGGATCAACAAAACAATTTGACCCAAAACAACGATTTAAGCGATATAATCTCTATCGATCGAAGTAAAAGTCTGTTTTATCGAGAGAGCAAGCTTCCTTCTGCAGGGTTGCCCCCTGAAATCGAAGAAGGAAACGGCAATATTTCATTTTCGGATATATTACCTGAGCTAGATATCCCTGAACTCGCCCTAGGGTATCCAGAAAGCGTAATGATGGGCAGCAGCTCTCCAGTCTCACCTAAGAAACTGAAAGACCAACCATCGGCCTCAGATACCGAAATTAAAAGAGAAGACTCACCGAAGGAAGCTTCGGAATCTTTTCAGACTCAAAAGCCTCCAGCAAACGCTGAGATCTCGCTCAATGTGGTTCCTTCTGAGGATAAACCAGTTGCCGCTCCAAGGCTGAGAGATAGTGTAGCAGCACCCAAACTGAAGACCATGCTCGAAAAACTCTCAAAAAATACAACGACACTCCAGCCATTATCCAAATTTTTTGCTCGTAGAAAGTTTCTTGACACTATCCAAGCTAAAATCGAGAAAGAAAACCCTGTAAATCCGAATTCTTTGAAATTAGTTGGCGACCATGGAAGTTCAATTGATAAAACTAAACCGCATCAGAAACTCTCAGGATCACGGAAAGGAAAAAAACCGTCAAAACTCAGCAAAATAAAGAAAAAACTCGAGCTCTCTTCTGCAAAGATCAAACTCATGGCGAATTTACGAGCGAGCAGAAGCAAAAGTCGGCTGAAGAATTCGAAAATTGGCTTTTGTTTTTACTGGTGCTTGGAATGGATATCCACGATATGCTCAAAAATGTTTAGCAAGGTGTTGGAGCCCGACTCTAAAACAAGGATAATTTGGGATATCTTCACCGTGATTTTTATTCTCTATCAGATGTTTATCGTTCCATTTCATATATCATTCAGTGTGGAAACTTCGCCAGCCTGGAGAAACATTGATATCGCCGTTGACTGCTTCTTTATCGTCGATATTTTCCTCAGTTTTCAAACGGGATACTATGCACAAGGACTTTTGGTAAAGAAACGGAAGGAAATAGCCCGCCATTACGTAAAGCAATGGTTTTTCTTTGATGTTTTAGCTTCTTTTCCATATGATTGGATTGCTCCTTCGGATGCTTATGCGGTAGAATCATCAAGTGCGACGTCCATTGTAAAAACGCTCAAAATATTGGCTCTGCTGCGAGTGATGAAGCTGACGCCGATTGTTTCAAAAATCGAAACATACATAGAAATTTCTGTTTTCTTTGATGCAATCCTCGGATTTTTCAAGCTTTCTCTGATTATTTTGGTCATTGCTCATTGGATAGCCTGTAGCTGGCACTTGGTCGGCAAAGCGTTGAGTCGAAGCTATGCTTCAACATGGCTAACGCAGATATATCTGAATGCCTTTGAGGGTTGGTATGATGAATACGTTTTTTCGTTTTACTGGGCAACGATTACCATGATTTCGGTTGGGTATGGCGACATCGTGCCTATCACTTCAAACGAAAAGATTTTTGCTATTTTCGTCATGATATTGGCCAGCGGGGTCATTGCGTTCAATATGAGCAGTATCAACAATATCCTCCAACAAATGGATCAAAATAAATACGTCTATAAACGTGCTGTGGTCTCCTTCAATGCTTACATGAAGAGCAAAAACGTTTCTCATGACGTAAAAATAAAAGTCCGGCGCTACCTTGAACACGTCTTAGGAATGTATCAAGACAATAAAATGAATGAAAATAATCTTTTCTCTCTACTATCCGATAAGTTAAAGAACGAACTGGTAATCGACGTCAACGGGAAGATTCTTAAGTCAGCGAAGTGTCTTATTGATAACTTTACAAAGGTAATGCTAGTAGAGGCGACGCTACTCATGAAAGAAGCAGTTTTCAGCAGCGGAGAGTTTATTTGCAGAGAGGACCTCCTAGACGATTGCTCTCTGTACATCTTGCACCATGGCGAGGCTGACGTAATGGCAATTCGGTCAAAAACAGTATTTACTACAATTTCCGTCGGTGGGGTGTTTGGCGAGTATAGTTTCTTCACAGGAGCGGTCAGAGAGCTTAGTATTCGCTCGAAAAACTTCACAGTCGCATACAAAATGCCTCGAGACGATTTTACTAGTCTATTAGAATTCTATCCACTCGATCAGGAGAAATTTTGCATGATTAAAGATAAAATCATGATTTATCGTGATTTTTCAGCAGCAAAGTTACCTTGCTTGACCTGCGAAGGCACAACCCATCTTACTACTGAGTGTCCTTCCACGCATTACATCGTCGATCAAAAATGGCATGTGGGAGGGTATTTGGATGCAATGAGTGCATTCAGAAAGAGGTTTATTCGTATAAAAAGTAGAAAAAATTACGAACTGCAAAAGTACTCGGAATTAGAAGACGCTGCTCAGTGTATCCGCGAGGATTATCCTCACATTGTCCGTGAATATAAGCTGGGTATGCAGCTTTCACCCAGTGATTTTGCTGCGTTACGAGCAAAAAGCGGCAAGAAGAAAGAGCAGATCATGGGCCGGAAGAAGTCTGGGACTTTTGGGAGTATTATCGATGACAGCCTGAGAGAAAAGATTGCAATGAGTCTCCAAAATACGAAATTTGATTACCAAAATAGCAAGGCAGAAAGATTGAGGAAAAATGAGAAATTTGAACAGGACATGATTTCCGAGGTGGCTGAGAATTTCAAGTACTATTTTCCTCATAACAATATCGAAGTTGTTTTGGTGAAACTAGTCGGCTTGCTAAATAAAAACAATCTCGGCGATGGAGCTCAAGTCGAAAAGCATGAGGCTGTGCCTTCAACTATTCCATTAAATCAAGCGAAAAAAGAGGATCAGGCGAAAAAACCACAAAGAAGAAAATCAATTTGGGGTGTCGTGAAGGGTGCTATTGGTCCTTTACTAGAGAAAGAGGCTGCTAATAAATCCGATTTTAGCATTAAAGACTTGTCTGAAGCACAACTACGAAGGCACAAAGATTCTATTCATGCAAGGAAGTCAAAGGTCGCACTCGATAACAGCCCAAGCCGGCTTTCTCGTAAGAGCATAGCAACCCCAAATCGAGAACTAGGGAACGGCTCTAACACCCTTAAGCCTTCGATTTTTGCTGGCGAGAGGAGGTTAAGCAACAGAGAAGTAGCAACAGTCAACGATGAGCCTGACGCAGGAGCTCAAGAGGAACAAAAGCAAGAAGACAGAAAGCTTCAGCCTCGTAAGAGCATTTTTCTGAGTGGACAGTTGTTTCCTAATGCACCTCATAATATCCTGACAAATCCGCTTGAAGAAGTCATCGAAAGAAACAAAGCGAAAGCGCATTTGGTGAATAATCTGATCAGCGAAGAGTCAAAGGTAGAGGCATCTAGTAAGCCAAAACACCTTCCAAGCATCGGAGAAGAGTCATTGAAATTGGAGAATCTCGAGCAGACTGTGTCAGACTTAGTTAAGAAGGTCGGAGTCCAAACCGTAGTCGAGGTGGCAAGAACCGTTGAAAGCGATAGTAGCCGCAGCAGCGACAGTGATAGTGACAGTAGCAGCGGAAGTAGCAGTAACTAAAGAAGCCGGAGATCTACCAAAAAATATTTTTAAAGGAGATCCTTCTGGAAATCAACCGAATATTTCGAGCTGGTTGAAAAAGCAAAGGGAGTTATCTAGCAATGTATGATAGTAGTATTATTAAATGAGTCAGTTCAATAATTAAAGTAGGTATTTTTTTCTCATCGGCGAAATACAAATCACAGCGTTTTAATTGTAGAGACTTTTTATGTTCATTTTAAATTCCGAAAGAGAAAACTCTTGGATTATCTTAATCTACAGAATTGGATCCAATTCATTGAGAGAAAATATCATTTCAACTATCAAAAGATTGATGAGCGTGGTTAAAAAATCACTCTGTTGTTGTTCGTTGGAAGACAATATGTATATATATAGATGTCTACTGCATGCAACATGAAATGGTTTATTTTTATAACGTGGAATTTAGACACACAAACGAAATATCTTTCATTCGTATGTGGCTTCAAAAACAGTATCTGCGTGAGTTACGTATATTATGAATTCGTGCAATCAAAAAAAACCTGGTCATCCAATTAATTTTCTCATAATCTAAAGAAAAAATCCGGATAAATACTTCCTCTCAATGCTTTTGGACATGTATTAGGCCTCTTTTGCACTCAGTTCACAGAGCGCTTAATTCATTCGTTGAGGCCTAATCGGTATTGGGATTTTAATTCCAGCTCCAAAACCAGTGTTCAGTGGAGCTGGAGTAGCTTTATTTGTACTTGATTCAGCTGTATTCAATACAGGGTGGCTAGGGCTTGTGTTCTCGGCCTCGAGACTACCGAATTTATAGCTCGAAGGACTGCTCTTTTCCTTCGATAGTTTCGAGGTGTGGCTCAACGTATCGCTGAGTTCTTTAGAGTCGTAATTTTCAGACTTCTTAGCATCTTCGATTTTGTTGCTTTGTTCGGTATTCTTCGGTGTTTGGGGTGGTGGAACGAAAAGCAGCGTAGGGAACGCGAGGCTGGAAAGAAAAAGCGGATTTGCTTTGAAATAGTTGTTGGAGTTTAGCTGCCAGAAATCAACTAGTTCCTTTTTCTTCTCAGGCGTCACTAGCTGATCATTCCTGAACTCCGGGATAGAGACGTTCGACGTCGGAGTCACGAAGAGCTTCTTAATGGGAACACCGGTCTCTTCTGGGTGCTTGGTCCTGGTCATCTTCTGATATTTATGATTTCCTCCTTGGTGATTTCTCATATGTTTCTTCAGGCTGGCCTTGTAAAAGTAGCTTGTGTTGCATTTCTCGCATCTGAATTTGGCTCGATTATCCTATTTTAAAAGTTCATTTTCTTTCGAAAGAGATGATTAATTTACCTTTTCTTGGTGTACAAGCATGTGTTGCTTTTGATTTGAAGAAGTGCTGAACTTCTTGTTACAGATTTCGCATTCATAGGGTCTTTCGCCCCTATGAACCCTTTCGTGTCTTCGTAAGTTTGAAACCTGAGCCGGTTAATCAAAAATCCAATATTATAGGAAATTTACCTGAGTGAAGCTTTGATGGCAGATCTCACAGCGATGGGGCTTGCTGCTGTGCTGTCCAAGCTTGGAATTCTTCAAAGGTGTCTCGCTCTTGAGTGGTAGATTACCATTAAGGTCGCTAATCAACACATGATAAGTTTAATGTATGAAGTGAGTTTTACTCTTGGTCTCGCTTATCTTCTCGATGCATTCTCAGATGCTCGAGCAACTCACCTTGGTCTCTGAAAGTCTGAGAGCATTGCGGAATAATGCAAGCGAAAGGCTTTAAGGGTTTTTTAAAGCTTGGTTTTTGAGTTTCCATAAAGGAATGATCCTATTTACTTTTTAAGAATTATATTATTGACGATTCAAACTCAGTTCGCTATTTCAAGTAACTCCCATCGGTAGTAGCTTGTTATTCAGTATTTTTGTTCAGTAATAATTATTTACTCCTATTTAATTGTATTTACCAATTTGGACTTAGGTGACGTTACCAGCGCATTGAGGTTTCTATTTGCGCTATTCTTAGCTTTATAAAGCACCTTTATCACCAAAATTCAGAGTTTAGGTGAATATGCATCTTCGGAATGTTGTGTGAGCTATTTGTCCTATCTGGAAGTATTTTGGCCGTTGTTTTTTCGAAGCTTTCGCATTTTGGTGAAGGAAAAAGAGGTTCAATCCAAAGGAATTGGCGATATAGAGGCTCATTAAACGGTGTAAGACTCAGTGATAAAATTAGATGCTCATTGACAAGAAATAAATCTCATATGGAGATTGGTTAACAGAAACTCTTAGAGCAGCCCGTTGGATGTGATCTCTTCGCTGATTGGCTAGCTGGGCTTTTGGGAGCTTGAATTACAGTCAGGGAAAAAACTAATAAAAACTGGATAATTTTGGCCGAATGCCTTCTTTTTCCTCTGCAATGAGGTAGAAAGGTCGAAGGTGCTCAGAGGTCATCTGATCCATACATGGGTTTGTTGATTTGAGAAAAAGGCCTAGGTAGTGCTTATTTTTATTGTTTTAGCTCTGTATGGGTTTATACTGAGCTTTTACATATTTAAAATCTTCAGGATCAGTAATATGGAGTCATTTAACAATAAGAAAATAAAATTTAATTCGATCCTTTCGAAGCAGTGTTTCCATCTTTATCAACAAAACTGGAAAGACTCATTCTTACTCGTTAAATATTTTTTCGGTACGATAAATTTACTTTTCGTCGCCGAAGACAACTTTGAGCTCTCTCCACAGGAAGCAGCATTTCCACCGAGTTTGTATTGATTATTTTAAGGCTTGTTTTTGATTAGATGCTTTGCCTTCTAATGATGAGCTTCCAATAAAAAATTTTCGATCAGAATAACTACTTATCCGTAAATTTGTAGGAGCTAAAATACCCTATCGATCTTGAGCGAATTTAAATCCTAAATTCTTCGCACCATAAAGTAAGAAGGTACGGTGTAATATTTCGGCAATTGACGAAGAGAAGTTGTTTTATGAGTACATTTCGGTTGGACCTAATGAAGGTATCAGATATTGTTGGGAAAAGTCTGGTGCAATAGTAAGTATCGTAGAATCTGTCTTTTGAAATCTTTCACGAAGAAGATGATCTCTTATTTGATAGGGGTTGATTCTGTGCTATGCTTTTGAGACGAAAATTGCTTGTTCTCTTACATATACTTGCTTATATTCGTTAACTATTAAATAAAATTTCTATTTTAAAGACTTGAAAAGATAGTACTGGACCTGCAAAATTTGAGAACGATTTTTCGAATCATCAGCTCTAACGATTTTGCATCCACGAGAGAACTTTTCGAAAATTGGTAGTGGCAAGAGATTAGTCTTTTGTCCATTTTGAAGGATTGCAACACGCATAATCGCATCAGCCACTGTGAATTTCCCATGAGGTCATCAGGAAGGATTAATTTTGTGATGACCTGCTCGAACTATGAAGGGAAATCAACAAATCCTTCGGGAGATATGTTTATGGATAATTTTGAACTTGGCAGGGGGGTCTTTCCTCCAAGTCAAGTTGAATACACAGAAGAGGAACATTTTTTTTCTTTTCACAATTAAAGATCTGAGAAGGAAGAGGAATGCCTCAGCAAAAAGCACTGATCAACAGTTCGCAGATACTTGTTAATGTGTGATATAGGAAACAAACATTGTAAATTAAGAAATTGTGGTTGTGCTTGTTTAAGGTAGGTAGTATTTGCTCGTAATCAATCTGAATTGAAGATAAATATCCTTTGTTAGTTGAGGCTCTCTTTTGGAGAAAGGAGATTTCAGAAAATTGGATTTACTTTTTGTGAAAGATGAGAAAAACATAATATGAATCAGAGAAATCAATGGCAATTTCTAATAGTTAAAAATTAAGATTAAAATCATATTTGGGCTGATATAGAATCATCATTTCGCAACAAGATATCGTAAGCTGAATAACTCACGAGCCAAAGTTGGCCAAGAAAATGAAAATTCGACTGTAATCTGGGGTTATAAAATTCTCTTGATCGAAGCATGGAGCTGAGAGAAAAGGACGAAGGCAAGATAATTTTGTTTCGATAGTTCTCATCGCTTGCTCGGCAAGAGCAAATAATATTTCTACGTTAATCGATAATGCCAGTAACTCTCACAACTCCATCAGGAGTTATTCTCACCGGTTAATCATCACCATTTCACAGATCAGTGTTTTCAACGGTCGAAGCCTAGGAATTTTTTTTAAATGATTTTTGGGATTCATTGAGAACAGTATATATATTGTCTATCTGCTAATGCTTGATTACACGAATGGTATTTATTTGGTGTATAGTTGTTTGTGAAAGAAGAGTGCTGAGTTTATAAAAACCAACAAGAATTGAATATTGAGGTGAGGAGAAAATAAAAACCGTAGGATTAAAATAGCATCACATCCTAATAAGACTGAGAGGTTTGAGTAAAAAGCATATAACATTGCTGAACTAGAGAAGAATATGTTTTTCACTTATAACGAATTTTCTTTTATCCTTACAAAAATAAATTTCTGCGTACAAATCAAAGTGACAACAATTTTTATATATCGCCTGAGTCTTCTCTTATCGAGCTCAATGCAATTACTTCAAGAGCAAAGGAAAAATTTTGAAGTATTGTAATTTACTTCAATGAAAAGAGTCTAACACAATTTAGGTAATCGATGTATTAAATAATGTTGTGGTTGATTAAATTGAAGTTCATTAAGTATTAGAATTAAATAATTATAGAATTTATGCCTAATACCCAACATAACTTATGCATTGTACGAAATAAGTTTTCCATGAAATACCATCTGGATTAAATAGAGGAAGCCCAGCAAACCAATCCAACCTTAAGAATTATTAGCGCCTCCAAACCTTAGTTGACTGCTGAGATTTGCTCTAGCCATTAAGCCAGAGACAGCAGCATTATTTAGAAAGTAATTTGGAGGCATCTGACAATTCAGAAAGTTGAAGGCTTGAGTTTGCTGAGAAGCGCCAAAGACGGCGGTTTTGCAGTCTCCAGCAGGAAATTTACCAATCAAATTACCTGGGATCTGCACGGGAAGGAGAAACACGAAATTCGGCTGAGCTTGCGGAAGATAACTCATCACTCTCGGATCTGATGGAGGGAGTCTGCTGCTCGTACTGCCAATGTTCCTCATCTGAAGCAATGGAGTTGGCACTTCAGATGAATCGGGTTGGCTAGAGTCCGCTTGGATTATAGTATCTAATTGTTCATTAGTTAGACTATCTTTCATAAGAAATCGTTTACTTTCTTTTAATTTATCAGCTTCTTGACACGATGCCTTGGCCTTAGTCTGTGCTTCAGACCAATCATCAAACTCTTTTTTCACATCCTGAAGATCCTCTTGCTTGATCTCATTTTCTGCGAGGCTAGCATGACCTTCCTTCTTTACCTTTTTGGTAAGGGTTGGATGAATTTTCTGCTGACTCACGTCTTTATTCTGGTCTTCAGTGTCCGTGCTGTCCTTTTCGTCATCATTCTTAAGGAGCTCTTCCTTTGAGACGTGAGTGGTACCAAGTCTGCTTTCGTCAACGAAAAGTTTGTAGATGCATTTTGCAGTGGAATACTTGAGTGCTAACTTCTTTGCAGCCTAGCTTGGAATCAATTGAGATATTCAATGGAGAATTTACCTGGCGAATTGAATATCCTTCGATGTCGACCATCTGGACAAGCCTTGCTCTGAGATCAAAAGAGGCCTTTTGGTATTTGATTCTTTTGCAACTTTTCTTTTTGCTTGAAGTCTTAATTTGGCGAGTGGCGGCATCGAGCTTTTCTTTGAGTGAAGGGTTCTTGCCTTGGTTTACTGAAAGGTCATTGGATGCTTGTGGTTCGGCTGAATTTGATGACGCTTTCGTTTGACTTCTTAGCGTAATAGATCTGAGTGCTGGCGGCATATGCAATCAGAGTAATGGTGCGTAGATTTGATAATTCGTAATTGTTAAATTATTACGTTTCAAGTGGGATTTATTGTTCTTAGAACCATGGGAATCATATGATTGGTTGCCAAGATTTAAGAAGTTTTCACCGAATCTATATAAGGATTCAAATTTAAAACAGCTGAGTTAGCTTCAATGATGCCAGTGCTCCCGGAGGGGAGAAATTTAACTTATTTTCATGCAACAGGTGCAGATTAGATGTGGTTGTCTTTTCGGTTTTAGTTTGGTTTCCATTGGCAGTCATTATGAAATGCAAAGTAAATTTTCAGCTGAATATAGCTTTGGAAGCCTCGGTAATATCTTATTTTGGAACTTCTATTGAGCGTTGCTTCTGGCCTTGGGATTTATGGTCTTATTATGGAAGTGGTAGTCTTCAAAATATGCAACAAATAGAGCAAAAGTACTTTTTTTGGTGAGAATGCTGAAATGGAATTGAGAGAATTTGAAGCTTATACTTTGCTCCTCGAAGATCCGGCTGAATGCGGAACTTATTTGACTTGCAGAGTACCAAGAGAGAAAGATTTACCTCATGAAGCAGTGAAAGATATAACAATTCGACTCGAATGGACAAAAACTTAGGAATTCAGCTATTTCGAAGGAGAAACTGTTGTATCCTCGTAAATTATAGATGGCAACTTGAGTGAGTCGGAGATGGCTTGCAAATAAATTAGAAATTCTCTAGATTTGTGCAAAGATCACATACCTGAATTTCTTGATGATTAATGACATTCTTGATCTACCTTCCACTTTGTATTGGAATGAGATAGAAAGTCCTAATGAGTCAATTGCTCATTGTTCTCGTGGAAAATTGGTCAAAATGAGAAAGATTATGTTGAAATATCATGACAATCCCGATGTTAGAATATTTAAATTTCTTTGGCGGGATGCAGAAGCTGAGGATTTGCCGTCAGATAGACTGCCTTTGAGCGGAAATATATATATAGTATGATGTTATATTCGTGCATTTAACTATCAAAGTGCTCTCCTTAAAATCGATTGTCAGAATCTAAAAGTCAGAAATGATCTTATAGTTACAAAATTATAGATATATGTAACATAAAATCAGACAAGCAATGATACAGGAGCAAGCACCACGGCTGAAATTGACTAGGCGCATAGATCAAAGCTGTTTGATCTTAAATTTGGGGGAGTGAATGGGTTATACCTCCCGTAAAGTCATCGATAAGACTTATTGCGTTGAGTTTTATTCGTTTCAAAATTACAGATTTGAAATGTAACGCAGACTCACCCGTAGTGAGATATATGAATTAAATATAATTGAGACACTCATCCACCAGGATACTATTTTTGCAAGTAGCAAAACTTTTGATTAGGTAAGCCCAGAGTAATTAGAGGTGTTTGCTTCATCCACACTTCAAAG
>ENA-UOUE01000125-UOUE01000125.1-compost-metagenome-genome-assembly--contig:-NODE-125-length-59341-cov-9.379708_pt1 | contig 59341 bp, 41 predicted proteins | sample MGYA00238146_ERZ747223 | MGnify/ENA primary metagenome ERZ747223 (study PRJEB28781, sample SAMN06268865) | compost metagenome | isolation source: single cell | place: USA: California, Emeryville, Joint... | reverse complement strand
AATGAGATTTACACCGAGTTAAAGGATATCCTTCCCGTTATCTATGGTATCTGGACACACTTGATATAAGCAATAACCGTTTCGATAGATCGATTTGACTACAATAGATCACTAATCAATTACTTGGAGATCAAATATAAATTCTCTCTAGACAGCCTCGAGCATTTCTGGAATATTTTTAAGGTATTTCGTTATATTCACGAGAAGTTTGTGTTGCAACTGTTAACTCATGATTTACTAGCAAGCGAAGCTGAAAAGGAAGGAATTTCAAGCTCGAAATCAATATGCTGAGCTCGTTGGAATAAAGGATCCTGATCTTCTTACCAGCAAGCAATTCAAATTGATGATGCTAGACGTCTTTAAGGTAACCATCCAGTGATGTAGAAGAGAAAATTCAAAAAGTATATATTACCAGGTCGATGATACGAAGTTGTTAGATGGAATTTTCGTGGCGCTGGATCGAAATAAAAACGGACTAGTTGAAATGCAGGAATTTGTCGGAGAACTGTGCTTCTTCCTCCGAGGAGACATGGACCACAAATTAGCCCTTTACTATGAGGTTAACATGGCCGTTGACCCTGAGGGGATCGTCAGCAAAGAAATTTTGTTGGATCTTTTAACTGATTGTTACAGACTCTACAAAGAGGTGTTTGAATCAGCAAAAAAAATTGCAGGTAATTTATTGTGTGCTGTAGATTGAAGAAACTTACGAATTTATTTTAGATGCGATGAATACGAGCAAGGATGGTCAGATAAAATTTGATGAATTTAAAGCATTTTGTGAGCAATTTCCGAGCGCAATGGACTTTTTGGGAAGACTGACACTGGGAACGTATCCTAATTCGACGTCGTTGGCGAACCAAGTCGAAGAGCAGAATGCAAAAGATGGAAGCATTATCCAACTTGCGTTAGAGCAGTCGAGTAACGAGAGAAATAGAGAATATGATAATTTATTATGCGTGATGTATTAGAAAACGACGAGAAAAAAGATCCGAATTTTAAGGACCTTACATACGAAGGCATCTATATGAAGGATAGTACGAGCAAATCCACTAATATTAATCGCCGCTGGGTATGCCTCTGTTTACGTGGTTTTTAATTATCATTTTTGTTTCTAGATACCGCGTGCGAACGAGTAAGTTTCCTCTCCTTCTGCCGACATTTTGATTTAATCAATAACAGCTCAACTGAAACAATTGTAAATTATCTATATATATTTGTTTTCTCGTTGCTGAGTACGTAAGTTCAATATTTAGTGTAGTGACGGGTGATTGCTTATACACATTCGAAGTCGAAAAAATAACTCTGAGATTAGAGTTTGTGCTATTCGATGTTTATCTATGTTTCTTGATCCTTGTGCCTTGAATGATATTCTTACTGGCCAGTTCGTTTTCAGATTCCAATGAACTTCTCACAAAATTTGTTAATTAATTAGGTACGGCACAATGCTATCTATATTCAGACTCTTTATTTTTCTAAATGTTATACAAAATGTGTGTCTCTATTTCCTAAGAAATGACCTAGGAATTAGAAATAAATTCGTTGGATTATGAACTTTAAGAATGTAAAAACATTCTTCTAATGAATTATTTCGAATGATATGGAAGAAAGCTCTCTTAGATATTTCAGAATATCTGTTTTCTTTTAGCTGTCACCGATCTTTTATCAGAGAAATTATACGCAGATTTCAAGGCATCTTACTTTTTTAGACGTTAAAATTCATCTTTATCTAAATTCATTGATTTCCCGCAATTTATTAAAAAGGCGGGCTCTCTTGATAGTTTATTATTAATTCAATTGTAATTGTTAGCTAGCTACTTCGATTTTCTCTGCTCATTAAACTTCTTATTGATGTAAAATGCTGATACCTAAAATGAGAGATGTTCCAATAATTGTTGTATAAGATATACATGTTGAAAGTAAAAAGAAAAAAAATTAAAAATACTCAAAATATGGAGACCACAGTGTTCATCTTGTGTAAAACTCTAATTCTTTTTTGGGAACACTGGAAGCTCTCACAACGTTGTCACATTGTAGAGTTTACTTCCTTTCAAGCTGATTCAGAGCTTTTTTGCAAGGAAAACCATGAACTTTCATAACCTCAATTAATTGTCTCAAATTAGAATCAAGCCATTTTTTTTGGCGAGATAATAATCCTCATTTCTCCCTTGCCTCCTAACTTATGATAGATTTTCAAACTGCTAACATTTCGAAATTTTAACAATTTTGCAAACTTTTATCCTTACGAGATTTAAACCTATATTGTGTTTAAGACACTATAATTTTTTACCATTTTGACTTTTTCAATCTCATAAAACTCTACAATGATAATCGACGAAAACTACTTGGATACTCATATGTCAAGAGAAGAGACAGAAGCTAACTCAAACCAAAACAAATATTTCAAAAGACCTAAGCTGAAAATTAACCGCCTATTTGAAGAAAAGAAAATTGTCCCTTTAGAGGTCAGTAATCCCCTATTCGAGCTATTTTTTCAATTTGCTTTCGCAACAACATTGCCGTGCTCTTGTTTGCTTTGATTTGTTCAAGACTATAATAACTGGACTCTTAGATTGATATTCAAGTGAACGAAAAATTCATTCTGCGAGAACGCTTTGATTGGAACCTTGAAGACAGCAATGTAAGTCCTGCGCGTTTTGCTGAACTCTTCGTTGACGAGATCGGAGTACCTGAACATAATAAAGAAAGCATCAAAAACCAGATCTGGACTCAGGTAGTGATAACCTGTATTTTTAAGGTCTGAATTGGTTTAAATTGATAATAAGATCATCGATCACATTGAGAAGAATACTGCAGCGACTCTCCAAAAGACGAAGACAGGGCGTTTTGGAGATTATAGAGAAAATTATTCGTTCAGTGGAAATATGCCTGTGGAAGTTGAAGAAGATAGAGATCAGAAACAAACCGAAAGGCAGAAGGTAATTGGAGAAATGAGGAAGAAATCCTATGCCCTCAGTAAGAACTCAGCCTACCTCGACACAAAAAAAGTATTCCTGATTTCGAAGATTTATATATCTCAATGGATGCTGAACATGCTAGATCTGTAACTATTGCGAAAATTCACAGATTATAGCGTCTGTGATCTGTAGAAGCTGCAAAATGCCTTACAAAATCACGTAAATTTCCTCTACGAAAAAATCAGTGCTGATATAAAATATATCAGGGATCAGATACCTAAAATGACCGAAAGAGAGCAGCTGGCGATTAAATTTCTTGAGCAGCTTATGAAACAAATCGATGTTGTTGCTGAAGCCGATCTCGATCAATTGGTAAGTTATTATGCTATATTCGCAGGTTATTGAAAAGACGATTTTCGAAGGTTGACATTGAGGATTTTTCATCGACATATTTCTTGAAAAATTCCCTGATTGCGAAGTTCGCAACTTATGAAGATGTTATTACACACAATATTTATCATCCAATCGCAAACGCGATACAAGCCATATATGATGAATTTGTTGCTGAGCAGCGAAAGAAAAAAATGGAGGAAGAAGTGGTTTCGAATAGAGAAGCGCAATTACAAGAGTCTGCAGTAAAAGAGCCTAATAAACCGACAGAACAGGAATCAGAATCGAAGAGGGAGAATTCAGATGTGATTTTCAATTTGAAGATGAGAATTTCTAATATTTGATTTGAACTGTAGGGAGAAAGAGAAGGAAATGATGACGATGAAGATAAAGATGAGGAAGGAGCTTCTGCAAAGTAATGATTGCTAATTTTAGTTTTTCCATATTAATAATGAAATCGTATAGGAAAGCCGATCCCCTTCGAGGCAAGACAATCCGCAAAAGAGGAAGACCAAAGAAAGTTATTATTCCAAAGAGATTTTCATTGCTTCAACGGGAGAAACCTGCCGAGGTCAATGCACCTCCAAAAGATTCATAGAGCGTTTTCTTCGTTATTGATCTTAAGTGCATTATGTATTTATGTTCACCTTAGGAGGAAATAATTGCTTATCACTATATTTTCATCAAAATGATTCCGTAGGAGGAACGCCATCACATTAGCAAGTACTTTTCTCAATAATTTTGGACTTTTTGAATCAAAAAGATTGTTCTCTCATTGATCAATTGAAAAAAAGCAGATATTTCATGTAGTCCTAAGAATAAGAGAAAAAGAAATATAATTCTTAGTTTCTGAACACTCTCTCTCTCATCAAAGCAGGCCGTCTTTCTCGACACTTCTCACTTTTTCGAGCAGAGTCAACCGTTAGTTTACATATTTTGTACACGAAATTCATTCTTGGGAGTTTCCTAAGAACATCTCCTTTGAGATAGTGCCAAATTACTGCCATAACCTCATTATTAGTGGCCCTTCCAACCTACGAGGCTCTAACCCCTTTGTTCCTAACTGGTCCCTTTGGGAGATCCTTGGATCGGATAAAAATGTTTTAACCTGAAAACGCTTCCCACAGAAACACAACAGAAATGGGAAAAACAAATCAGAAATGGGAAATACCCATCAGACAAGCTGAACGGAATCAATACAAGCCCATTATCCGTTTCTAAAGAATATGATAAGAATTGATTTATCCTTTGCGATTGAAGTTCAAAATTCATATCCAAATAAACTTGCTGATTTCTGATTGGCTGCTCCGAATTCAAAAACCTAATTCCAGCTCCGTGTAACATATATAAATAAAAAATCTTAACTCAGAATAACAGCGATTCACTAATCTCTAAAAACTTTACCAATGGAAAGCCTTAATAAGTTCAACGTCTCCTCAACCTACATCCCACTAGACGGTGGAGAAACAGTAGTTCTTAATCTTAAAACATCTACATCCCAATCGTTACAAACTTCCCAAAAGTTTGTCTTGATCGCTATCGATGTCAGTGGCTCCATGTCAGGATCACCTATTGAAGCTGCGAAGAAGGTTATCTGCGATATGATCACATACATGCACGAAGAATTGAAGAACGATAATATCGGCTTCATTCAATTCAACACGAAATGCTTCTATTACAGCCTTAAAGGCAAACCAACTCAGAGGTGTATTGAGGGAGTCACCAAAGTCGTCGCAGGTGGCGGTACTCAATTCGTTCCTGTCTTCGATGAGATCGAAAAGCTCCTAACAACGACTCCAATTGACGACTTTTGCGTTGTCTTCCTCTCAGACGGTCAGGCCGAGAAAATCAATGTCCTGAAGCCAAAAATCGAGTCTCTCAAGGCCACGATGGCAAAGTATACCTCCAACTCCGAATTCCACACCATTGGGTTCTCCAGCGACCACGATGCCGTTCTTCTTTCCGAAATGACCCGAGCCTGCACAGGACAAGGTACCTTCCAGTACGTTAAGTCAAGCAGCGAAATCAAAGAGTGCATGGAAGCAATTACTGGATTCCTTGGAGAGAAAAGAATCGGTGCAGAAATTTATGACCCAGTTAACAACTCGACTCAAAGAGTTCATTTCCAAGCAGAAAACGCTGGCGACCTCTTTGAGGATTCTAAATTCAGAGGCATGGTCTTCTTCGATCAGACTTTGGAGGGATTCTTGAAATTGAAAGACAGTCTCATCCTGAAGATCAGAAGTGGAACTCTTGAAGAAAGCCATACCCTCAAGCCAACTCTCGGTGAAATAGAAAATCCTGCAGACAAGGTCAAGTTTTCATTGACAAATATCCAGAACAACCTCAGAAAGCTGTCCCAAAGAGTCTCCAACAAACAGATCAAGAAGGAGGAAGTCGAAGTCCTGGACAAGCAGCTCAATGAATACAGAAAAATTGTCGAAAATAACACTAAGGACATCTTCCGCTTGAAAATCGCTGAAAGAGAGCCTCTTTTCGTAACTGTCGAAGAAATCACGAACCTTCTCAATACCTTCAATGACCTCATCAAAACCAATTTCATTAACCAAATCAGCAACGAGCAGATCGCCATGCTCAACTCCATGGCCTACAGAGATGTTACTAGACAAGGTCTCTTGAAGAAACTCGATAAGAACGCTAAGAAAGCAGTCCCAATTCTCAACGAAGCCTTCAAGAAGGTCAAGGAAATCGCCGATGCCCTCGATGTTGAGGCTCTTAACAAGAAATACGAGGGCCAAATCGAAGAATACGGAGCTTGCATCCTCACATGCTACAACTTCGTCGAGGCTCTCAAGGCTGAGGATTGTCTCTGCATTACCTTCGATATGACAAGATCACAGACCGCTATTGCTGATGCCACTCGTGTCCATGTCAGAAAGATTTTCCCAACGATCATCAGTGCGACTTCGTTCCTCGACAGTGTGAAGTACGCGATTAGACTTAACCCTAAAGCCTCTGGAGGGTTCACCGAAGACGCTGAAGGCCAAATTTTGACAGGTGTTTCCCACGAGAAAATCACTGGCGCTCTTCCTATCTATATCTGCCCTGAGCATTGGCAGGTTGCTACCTTGCTCATGAAGCCACTTCTCGGATGGAATATCACACTGGATCCAGTCGGCTACAACTACTACCAGAAGAAGGTTTTGCCATTCATGCTCACAGGCTTGGCTTTAGAAGAGTACATCAAGAACCCAAAGAGTCACTTTAACAGCAAGCTCAGAACTATCTTGATGGACACTTGCGTTGCCATTATCAGAGATGACATGGAACCAGATTTCGGAGGAACCTTTAAGGAGGATGTCACAAAGGTATACGAAGGATACTTGAGCGACGGAGCTCTCAGAACGATCGAATACGTTGGAAATAACAGTCTCTTACTTGCCCATATCTACGTGTTCTCCAGCATGGGATTAATCGAAAAACCAAGCCTTCAGAAGTTAAATGAGATGGTTGTTTGCATGATTGAGGAAGATTTGAGAAGAAGACAGGAAGACTGGAACGCCGACATCATCAAAGATAAGTTAAGAGAAACCTTAAACGTAAACCTCGCCAAATACGTTCCAATTGCTGAGGAAAAATTGAACGAACTCAATGGAGGCGCCCCTAAAAAGGTCATTCAAACCTTTGATGCCTCCGAACGTCTTGAGGCTGAGTACGAATTGCTCTACCTTGAAGCGTTAGAAAACGAAGGCCTCGCTACACCTCAGGATAAAGCCAGAAGAAAGTCTTTGGAACAGGCAATGGGTTCAGCTCAGAAAGAAGAAACACCAACTCCAACAACAAAAGCCGACGAAGAAGTCAAGACAAACAAGACTGAAACAAAGACTGACACCAGAGAAGCCGAAGCTGAGGTCAAGAACAGCTTGAAGATCTCTGAAGATGAAATTATCTCAGCTAAAACTTTGAAAGACATGACTGGTGTCCAAGCCAAAGCGTTAGAAGAATACACTCAGCTTCTTAAAGAGGTTGCTGGAGATATCGCAAGATGGATCAAGATCTTCTACCCTGAAGCCGATGTCGACCTTAAGAAGTATGAAACCTTCGAATACTTGGGTATTCAGACTCCTTTGCAATTCCTCTGCTTGTACGTTCAGAACAGAGTTCATGCTAAGAACGCTGATAGAAAGGCTGCTTTCACCTCTAAGAGATATAAATCACCTTTCATCGAATCTGAAGCAAGCGAGTACCTCCTCAACACTTACAAGAACTTGGTGCTCGACTCCGCAAAGAAGAAGGCTGCTCATGGAAAGAAGAAGGCCAGCACCGCTACCGGAGGCGTTATTGATATGTTCTGCAAGACTGACAACCTCGCGGCCGCTGCTGGTTTCTTAGTGAAGGGAATCGGGCTTGGTGACTTCCAGCATATACAATCAACGTTTAGAAGAGAGAATGAGGAGTGCTCCTTTGCCTTGGAGAAGTTGATGATGATTAAACGTAAAGAGTACAAAGGGGTGAGCCTGAACGTTGACTTCGTGATAAGAAAGAGATTCATGAGAAAGGTGTTTAAGAAGTATTTGGTATCGTATTCATACAACCAATGGAAGGAGTTATGGTTTGTTTAGACAGCAGGAATAGCTTCCATTTATTGAGGGATAAGATATCCAATCTAAATTTATCAGTTCATTTGTAATTGATATTTGATGATGATTGTGCCAGTCTGAAAATTAGAAATTAATATTATCTCTCAAAACAAAACAAAAAAGTTAGAACAACGGTGAAAGGCACTCTGCAGTAGAATGACATGCTTGCTCACCAACATTCTGATCATGAGAATAAAGCTAAGGTTGCTTGATCATCGAAGAGAGAATATATAGGTGCCCACTATTTTCAAAAGGCTACCACGAAAATAAAAAGTAATGCTCTGTTACGTATTCTGCACCGTAAACAAAAATTAGGTATCATTTTTTTGATTGGGTTAAGTTGGAACCGCTTAAACATTATCGAAAATACTATAATAGAAGATTCATAGACTCATATTACGAAATGCGAACCCTAAGCAAGTATTGATATGGATCAAATTTCCTTTAACTCCTGGCGTAAACAATTCCTTATTTATCAAAAACACTGATGTGCAGAGTAACTTTAGGTAGGTATGTATGTATTTACGATAACTTAGAAACTTAAGCCTGTCCATATTCCAAAAGTCCGAACGATTGGAATAACTTTAATACGTAATTGAGTCAAAACATTCGAGGAGAGTAATATTTCGGGTCGATTTTCCCCCATTCCTGGCTCTGGGGCTGAGTCTGTCCAATCATCGAAACAAGAGACTTATCCAAAAGGAGCAACGGATCGCTCGTGTTAGTCTGGAAGTTGTTGTTGTATCCCATATTCATCGGGTACTGTGGCTTCATCTGCTCTTCTTGAGACGGATAAAACATTGGCATCTGTTGGCTGCTAGGATCTGTTTTCATAAACCCATAGTTATAGTTATCAGTTGAGTCACTAATCAGATTCGGCTGAGTTTGAGGTGGGAACTTGGTTGGCGTCAAGCTGGCATCCCATATCCCATTAGGAGAGGCATGACTGAACGGGACATACTGCTGTTGCTGCATTGGATTATAGCTTTGTCGAAACTGCGGTTGAATTTCAGCATTTCCAGTCAGATTTTTCATTCGAAAACTTTGGGCTAGTGGTTAAAAATTTAGTTTGTGCCGAGTAGAAATGTTTACAGCTAGTTGGTAGAGAGTTCCCAGGGAGGAAGTTTTGAGGAAGAGGCTGTTTGTAACCAAAAGTGTTTGGTTGCATTCCTTCTTGAGGTCCCATCTGATTCATTTGGTAGTTGTTTGGATAATACAATCCCAGCTGCGGGAGTTGAGTTTGTTCGGTTTCAACCCATTTTTGCGTGTTCAGATTGACAGACCCATAATCCCTATTAATCGTATAAGAAATTGCGTGGAATTTATTCTACCTCTCAAAGAACATTGGATTCTGTTTCTGGAGGACATCCTCCAATTTGAATTTCGCATTGAACTGCTGCTGCGGTTTCTCTTCTGGGAGTAGATTGAGACTGCTTGAGTCTCGATTAGTTTCAGAAACTTTATCTTGATCAATCAATTTCGAGATAAACAACTTCGGACTATTACTGTCTGTTGTTTCCGGATGAGGATTTGGCTCAGCGATCTGACATTCAATCTGTTTTTTCGAGATTTAGCTAAATATAACACTTCAGTATTTACCCATTTCCCATGGATTTTATGTTGATCAACGTTTTGCAGCACATAATCAACTGACTCTTGATTGACAAATGTAACAAAACCGAACCCTCGAGCCTTCCCAGTTTTCTTATTCTTCATGATTGTGATATTCTCAATTGGACCAAACTGCTGGAAGTACTGCTCGAAGCTTTCGTCGTCTATGGTATGAGGCAACCCTCCGACAAAGAGCCTTCTGCTATTCACCTTAGGATTAATCTGAACCGTATCTCCAGTTAATTCTTGTTTCTGTGATAGGTATGAATTAGAGTTAATGTTGGCTGTCGAGGAAGTTTTCTGAATTTCGCTGTGTTTGTTAGAATTTTTATGAGTAGCATGGGAGTTCTGCCAAGGTTGGGAGGTTTCATTCTTATTGCGTGCAAGGGCCTTTTTACAATCTATCTAATTTCACGGAATGATATATTAGTCATTGAAAACAAAATTAATTTACTATTTTTCCGTCCATAACTTGAATTTCAGATAAAACTCGAGCTGGAACGTTTGGATTTTCAAAGGTTACAAAGCCAAAACCACGAAACTTCCCTGTGGATTTATCCTGCATGATGACGCAGTCAGTTAACTTCCCATACTTCCCAAAATGTTTCTTCAGTTGGTCTGTAGAATTTCTGATAAGATAGGTTTTCAATAGCAATGCTTACCAATGGTAGTCGAAGGAGCTAATCCTCCTACAAAGATTTTTCTAGACATCAGAACAGTCAGTTAGAGCGCGATTTCGCAAACGATTACCCTGGATTTGGAGAAGAAGAGTTTCCGTGCATCAATCACCAAAAAAAATAAATTAATTATACGTAACTAAATTTGGACTCACTTTTTTCAAACTTGATCTGATATTTAAATGATGTCATGAATGCCTGAACCGAGAAATAAAATGACTTTGTTTAAGAAGAAACTATAAAGTCAAAACGGCCTTTTGCATCCTGTGTATTAGGTTACATGCACTTTAGAAACTTTTCTCTTGTACATGGAAACGATTAATGTTCTTAAGCTTAACTAGCAAGGTTTTTCTTATTTTTTGTTGTCTTCTCGGGTTTACCTTGTCTTGGAAGGGTTCAGAGAACAGGCTTGATGTGTTCTTGTCGAATTTGGAAGGAAGTCAGAAAAGTCGTGATTGGCATGAATGGATGAAAAAATGGGCATTTTTTTCAAGCAGAGACTAAAGGAAGAGGTTCAAAACTCGTCGCAGACCGCTATTTAGCTTGAATATCTGATAAGAGAACATATGGTTGTAAATAAGGAAACACCACTCATCTCTCATTTTTCTTCTGCTTTTCGGTTTAGTCGAGCGTTTTTTTAGTATTTATGCGAAAAAAATCGAATCAACAGCTGAGGTGTTCAATTGACAGCACAAGGTGCCTCTTAGGGGGTGTCTTCTGTTAAAGAAATCAACTTTAATATACATGGAAATAAAAAATCGGTATTTTATTTCTTAAAGTGGTCCTAGCTGTCAAAGTTAGTTTTTGAGGAGCAAGTAGCTGCTTTGTTTGGGATAAGAGAAGGCTAGTGTGTGGGTATTTTGAAAAATTTTATCGAGTAATGACAAATAAATATTTCACACTGCAAGTTCTTGTGTATTAAAACACACAAATAAATTGCTGAATAACTCTACCATAAATGTCTTTTGGGCTAATGAACGACTTTTCGATAATGCATCCAAAAAAAAAAGTGATACATAGCTTCATCCAATGATCACGTGAAGCATAGGTTCGTTATTGGTCCTATATGTAAATGAATCTAGTCAAAATAGACAAATATTGTAATCTACCTTTAAATACTTGCGAGCTTCTCATCTGTTCAGTAAGTCCTGTACCCTCATAAATAGTTACACATCCAAAGCTGTCACCTACAGCTAAAAGATCCCGTTCAAAATCATATTTATATGAAGTGTATGGCCCTAATTTTATTATAGTTCCTACAAAGAAAAATCTGTTCGAGTTACCCTTGCACACTGCAACATTTCTCTGCGGATCTCTGATATCTTTCAACCGAATGGATTCATTTCCGAAAACGAGCAAAAGATTCTCATTAGCACTCCATTCTACGTGATTAATCGACTCTGAATCATAAAAATATGTTAATAATAATCATAGGGTTGTTTCCTTTACCTAAGACTTGAATTTTCGATTCATTGGGCTTGCTTCCTACAGTTGTGAGTTTTTTCAAGCGATCTCCATCATAAAATTGCAACTTATTATTTTCAACCAAACATACTAGGTTATTTGGCGTTGCCCATCGAATGCTGCGAGAAGTAGTCGAACTTTCTGTTGAGAATGCATCAGTAAGTGCTGTTCTGGAATATAATAAGAAGTTACCAATATTTACAACTGCTCTTGTCCCTTCATGATCACAGACTGCAAGGTTTTTTTCTGTTAAGACAGCAACTAGCTCTCCATTATAGTTCCAAGAGAGACTTTCAACTCTTTGAGCAAGCTGTTTCGACAACATTTAGATGATCCCAATACTAACAATTTTTTTTACTAGCGAAACATTGCCTATTTGTTGAATCGGTTTTCGATCTCCATATTTTACACTATAAAGAGCCTATTCTGAATAATATCATATTGGAATGCTTGTTGTTACAATTTGGTTGTCATCAACGAGAGCTACCCCTCCTTGTCGACTGATATCCATTTCAAAACAAGAACTATTTCGGTTGGGTTAGTGCACATTTCGGTGAACCGTACCTGTGAGATCCAATCTTTCCAACTATATCCACAGATGTGGTATTTACGAAATTTACGTTATTCCTCCCTTTTATAGCTATGAGCGGACTCTGAGGAACGGAGTAAAGAGTGTGGACTACACCTATTTTGTTGGTTAACGATAAATATCTAAATTCTTGGGAATCTCGCTTACTTCCCCATCCGATGAAAATGGAAGTCTTTTTTCTCGAAAAATCAGTTTTTTTCAGATATTTTTCATTGGAGTTCTCACTGATTATGCCAAACTCAGTATCGCTCGCCTTTTTATAATATCTTGAGATGCCGTGACGTGATTCCAACAACTGGTTGTTGTCTACAGTTTTTAAATAGGAATCTTCTCTTGGACCTCCTTTCGGTTTTTCGATAACGCTTTCAGTCATGGAAATTTGTTCAATTCTTGAGTCCAAAAATGACTTTGTATTGAGATGATTTTCTTTCACGTCTGGCTTCTTCGGACTGAATATTTCTGACGTTATCATTGGTATGTCATCTAAAGCCCCTCTCACTTTTTCTTGCCATTTCTCATTCTGAAATTCTGGGTTTGTCTGTTTACATTGAGTTGAAGTGGCCATAAAATTATTTTTCTCAGCTCTCATTGAAATTTCACTTGCTATAGGAATCGACTCGTTTGTTACTCCAGCCAATCTTTCACTCTGAATGAACTTACTTTGAATGAGCGAACTTTCCTGGAGTTGTGACTCAATTTGTATATCTTCCAAACGGATGCGCATATTAGGGTTAGGATCTAGTAAAGAGTGCAACATCTTGATAATACCTTCGTCTTTGAAGAGCTTTTGAGCTCTCGTCCTCAATCCATCCAAATAAATCTCATAATTATCCACCTTGTCAAAATTTTTCAAACCAGCAATTCTCTCCTGACTGATGCCAATGCATTCCAAAAGCACTATTCCAAGCGAGAAGACATCGATTGGTCCAATATTTAAGCCTTGCTCATCAACTTCAGTCATTTGCGCGAGCTCAAAAGGCGGATGAACTTTTTGAAACTCCTTCAAATGCTCAAACAGTGTGTCACTTTTATTTTCGTTCTTGTCAAGGATTTTATAAGGGATGCTAAAATCAGAAACGATATATCTGTCCTCAGCATCATGATAATAAATAACTTCAGGTCTCAGATTTCCATGGCAAATACCATACTCATCTCTGGCGTGCAACAATGCTGCTTTTACATCTCTTACTAACGATCTGAGATTTATCTGTTTCGTTTTCGCCTCTATGATGGTTCTGAGAGACGGATAATAAGGAAATACAATGAATGCCTTTAAATCATGAAGGCTGAACCCAGCATCGAGAACTTGAAGGCAGTGACGATTCTGAATCTGTCTCAATGTCATGCTTTTCCGAAGGAACGCTTCTACGCAATAAAAACGATCGGCTTGGCAAATCCGAGAGTCAAGGTTCAAAATCTCAATTGTTCTTGGTGTTTGTGTTTTCAAATGTGTTCCTTTCGCCCAAATAGACATGTTTTTTGTTTCCAATGTACTGTCAATATTGTATTCCTCAAAGAGTCTCGGGTGCATGTGCTTTCTGACATTTTCCATATGATTTAACTTCATTTGCTAATCAATTTTAACTAGAGTTGAAGAAGATTTTCACTATTTTCAATTCAGAATGAAACTCACAATTTTGTTGTTCTAGTCATTTCTCTGAAATGCTGCTGGGATGAAAGGATTATGAGAAAATAATCTGCATTTTCTTAAATCAAATTTGCTGCCGAAGCAACCAAAAAATTTCAGGCAGATGAAAAGTAGAATAAATTTATGAAGTTCATTGAATATTATTGTAGTTATCTCTGAATATGCTTTATCTTGGATTGAATGTGAGCGATCAGTCATCAATGTAGGATTTGACTTTTGCTTTTCCTTTCACTTGTAAGAACTTTGAATTGCTAATTTGTAATATTTTAGCTTAGTTAAACAAATTTTAAAATTTGTTTGTAATTTCTTTTTTTTAAAAAATAAAAAACATGAGAGATGATACAGTAGATTTTTTCCTAATAAACTACTACTACTACCAGATCAAGTAATGGTAATTTTATTGTCTTAGTCGCAAAAATAGAATATCACAAAAGCAGCTAAACCAGGAAAGGTTCTTTAAGGTAAATAAGGTATCAAAGAAACTCGATTGTTCATATTAGCTTACATGGTATATTGAGTATTAGATCAAAAGTTGTATCTAAAGGCTAATCTTGTAAATACGAGTAGAATAGCAAACAAAGCCAATTATTTAAGAACCAAAGTGATTTCTTATCATACATATCTAAATAGAGAGGAAACTCAAGATCTCTTATAGTTCTAAGAAGTGTCTTAAGGGATGATACTCAAAATACTTACATATACCTTAAATACTTGCGGATAAAAAAAGTAATTACTCGTGTTGAAGAATTGAACTGCCTGAGATCTCTTTCGCAATTACAATAACTCAGTAATTAATTGGTAAACCAAAGACCGAAAGAAAGCAGCACCATTAAAACACAAATGGATAAACGGCAATGAAAAACAAGTAATTTTGAAAGTTGTAGGGAGAAAAATTTAGATTTCAATCCGAGATGCAACTTTACTATTGGTTGAATAAATACTATTTGCTGCAAAAGAAAAGATTTTCTGGCTTCAACGTATGAAGACATAGTCAATAAATTTTAAAGAGAAGATTCATCTTGCATCATAACTTTCGCTAAAATGGTGATATAAGCAGGAACTTTCGTTTTTAATAAGAATTTATTGATCTGTTGCTAGCAGAAATCATTTAACATTTTCTTTTAATTATACTCAGATAAATATTCTGGCGTTGACCCATCTCTTCTCTAATACTTTACGTCCTTGTTCATCGACTAGATTGTCTCCCAAATCAAGTGTTGCAAGTTTGTTCCAGGTCTTATTTTCACTTAGCGCGATAGCGCCCGCATCACCGATATTATTCGAGTATAGCCCCAGCATTCTGAGATTCTTCCATGATTTATTTTTACTCAATAGCACCGCTCCCTCATCATCCAAACCACTCATATCTAACATTAGTATTTCAAGGCTGCTCCAAGAATCGTTGCTAGCTAATGCTTTTGCACCTAAATTCCCTAAGTTATTATTACCACTTAGCAACAGTTTAGTCAAATTTTTCCAGGAATTGTTGTTGCTTAACGCCGCAGCTCCTTGATCACTAATATGATTCTGTCCTAGGTCTAATGATGTCAGTAAACCCCAAGAGTGCTTTTTGCTCAATGCTCTTGCACCTTCATCTCCAATACCATTCAAAGCAAGCTCTAAAACTCTCAGATTCGTCCAAGAATCGATGCTGCAAAGTGCGACAACTCCTTCCGGCCCTATCGCATTGAAGTTTAGCTTGAGCACTGTTAAACTTTTTCTGGAAATATATTTGCTCAAAGCAACTGCTCCTTGCTTTCCTAGTTTATTTGAGGACAAGTCCAATGAAGTGAGTTTCTTCCACGAAGTATTTTTGCTCAAAGCCTCAACGCCTTCGTCACCGAAGTTATTTGAAGACAAATCTAGTGCCGAAAGGTGCCTCCAATTATTGCTGCTGCTTAATAATGCGGCCCCTTCTGGACTGATATCGTTCTCTGCTAATTCTAACGTTGACAGGTTCTTCCACGTTGTATTTTTAATCAATGCGCCGACTCCTTTGTCACCGATTCGATTCGAGGACAATCCGAGTGTTGTAAGATTCGCCCAAGTGTTATTCCTGCTCAAAGCGATCGCGCCTTGCTCTTTGAAGCTATTGTATGATAAATCCAACTTCGAAAGGTTCGGCCAGTTAAGACTTTGGCTCAATAACGCGATTCCCTCTGCTCCGATATTGTTGTTCCCTAAAGCAAGTGAACTGAGCTTTTTCCATGACGTGTTTTTGATCAACGCAGCAAGATCTTGGCTCTTTAGTTCATTCGAGTGTAAATTTAGTGAAGTGAGGTTCTCCCAGGTGGCATTCTGACCAAGACTTGCCGCTCCTTTCTCCCCAATGTGGTTGTTCCTTAAATTGAGGCTTTGCAAACTGGACCATTTATTTAGGACTTTTTTCATTATAACATCAAAATCGTCGTCACTTAACCAGAAATACTCCAAACTAATATTCAAGCCGTTGCTTTCTGGAGGAACTTTGGCTCTTCGGACGCTCTCTTGCAGTTTAAACTCCTCAGGATTAGGCCTACAATTCGGATTTTTATGCAGCATTCTTCCTAAAAGCTCCTGAAGATCTTTGGATCCCAGTTCATCTCCCAAAAGAATGCCTTTTACTAGCGTATCAAACAAAGAATCCTTCTTTGCCTCCATTTCTCTCATCCTTCTTACTTTTTCAGGGTCCAGACCGATCAATTCAAATATAGTCAAACCTAGACTTGTCATTTCCTGTGAAAAAACTTGAGTAGCTGCTGACTCAGAGGTGGATAAAGTTGATACTTCTAAGATAGGCCTCGCATTATCACCTATGATCGCAGTCAACCAATCTCCAAGAAAATAAGCTCCACTTTCTTTGAATCTGTAGATGCTTGTAGGAGTGAGAATACTACTACAATCTCTGATTCTAAGCTCGGTCGAGAGGAATTCAACATCCAACAGTACATCTGCGATCAAATCTTTTATGGATTTGATATCAGCAAACTCAGATGTTCTATCCAAGCTTTCATCGGGTAACTTTGAAGATTGGTCTTGCTGTTGCTGGTGATTGAGCGGAGTGTATGGTAGTGTTGCAAATGCCATTTTTTTGCCACCATCGCTTATCTCAAAGGAATTCACTTGGACGCAATTTGGGTCAATCGAAATGAGATGAAGCAACTCCATGATGAAGAGGGAAGCAGCGACGTCGTAGTTCTCTTTGACGAACTTGGAATTAGAATCAAAAGCTCGGATAGTATGCACTGTGTATGGAGGATAAAGAGATTTGGCTTCATAGAGATGATAGAGTGAAGTTTCCGAAATAAGGTGAAAATCTGAATGGGTGAGTTTAATGCGAGGAGTGAGAAGATTCGATTTTTCCTGGGGCTCGATGTTCAACATTGTTTCTACGTTCTAAGGCTCAATAGATCTTTAATATCTTGTCTGCTTTTATCGGAAGAGAATTTATTTATCAAGATTCTAATAGGTAGTGCAGAATAAATGAAGTACCATCAACTATTGACCTGATAATAGAATCGTGAGTTTTTAAGATGAAAAAAATATCTGCCAGTAGGCTTTCCATTATGATCAAACAAAGGCTTCTAGAATTATGTAGATGTTCCCTGAATTTGTAACTGCTTACAGAGTATGAATAAATACGTAATGAAGGAGTTGAGCCCATTAATCACCAATTTGCATCAAACTTTTTCTGGAATAGGAAACAGGTGGTCGGGCTGAAGGTATCAATAGAGATGAAAAGAACTTCATTCAGGGTTTTTGACTTTGGAACTCAGCCAGATTCGAAGAAAAATAGAATATACTTATCAATATAAAATTTTATAACTATCTAAACGGCAACAAGACTCAAACACCAGATGGAGAATGTTACCAGCATTCGAGAGCTTTTCACCGATAAAAGAGACAAAAATTATTACAAACTAATATCCGAACTGCGGTTTTTTGATCTTTTCGCCAGCAAAACCAACAAATTCTCCACATTAATCCCTGAAACGATCATTATGTCAAAGATGCAATTCAGATACTGGTTTTTCAACTCCCACAAAGATGCCTCCAATGAGATTCTCATGAGGAAACCTAAATATATGAACTCTCTCGACATCTTCAAGAGGTTTTCACCACTTGCAAAGGAAGTCGACACCTGCACAGTCCCAATTCAGATAATAGAGAGGCTCAAATTCGAAGAGCCTGCACATGACCCTATTCACTTCATTAGGTGCACTGATGGTGAGAAATTTCTAGCTAGTGGGCTCGAGTTGTTGAGATTACTTGAAGATCGTCCTCAACAAATCTCTATGATCCATCAAATTTTAGACCTCAATCGAAAATCAGACTACTCTCGAGATACTTATATCACTTATTACAGGAACGACACTGAATCAGCATTCCCGATATTCGCATTCTATAAGAAAACATTTTCAATTGGAGAGAAAGGAGGCCTGAAGCTTTCGACATTGGCTGCGGATCGGTGGAGCAAGGTGGAAAAGAATCCAAACTATCCGGGCGTGGTGAGGAAGAACATCGATTTCTGTTTTAATTCGCACCAAGAGGATTTTTCGTGCGATCCTGGAAATCCAGTCATGAAGAAGTTGTTTAGTAATGAGAACATTCCTGCTTTGAGGTTGGAGCGAGAGCTGATAAGAGGCTATATCAATAAAGTGACTCCTCGTCACTATTACAAGAGCGTCGATGGAGCGCTCAATGCCAAACTTGAAGAAAAAACCAAAGAACTCGTGCAGTTCATTGAGAAAAGCTACAAGATTCGAATAAGAAAACTAATTGTGAAGCATCTACAGAATTCGAAACAGCAGATCGTCTTTATTGGATGTGAGGAACTTTTGTTTGATCTTGTCGAGAACTGTGAATACGACACCGAGAAACTCCGCTTGAATATTCAAGCAGACGGAGGCAAAATCGACTTGAATTCGCTTCTGCGTTATCAATCCACTTTCGTCCAGAATAAGGAAGTCCCGCTATTCAAATATCAAGACCCAAACGTATTAAAGGTGGAAGAAGGCCAAGAAGCTGTCACAGCGATCCGAAAGCGCCCGATGTCAACCAATCTGTTCGCGAGGATGGTAATTCCTGTCTGTCAAGGCGACTTCTGTGAGTTTTACGTCGCTAGCGTCGATAAAGCTTTGTATGATATACCTGCTCATTTAAGAACCAAAATAACCATTGTGAAAAAAGAACGCCTTCAAGATTTCATCAACATCCCTTTTAAAATCCCACGACTCCTCAAAGTCAAGTGTCGCGAGCGGATCGCTGAAACCACGAAGGTTTTACGCAAAAACCTCATTTTCCCTCAAGCCCTTCAGAATGTCGATAGATGCGAACTTGAAGAGATGGAAGATGTGATAAACTCGATTATTCAAAAGAAAATAGGCCACAAGAAAGAGTTTTCAAACCTCGACAACCTTTACCGAAATCTTTCCGTCTGCAAGACCTGTTTTACTATCTACAGTATAATGAGCAAATACTTTGAGGAACATCAAGAATCATTGGCAGAGTTCAGCCAATTTCAAAAGCGCTTGAGCACGAAAAGCGCATCGAGACTCCACACCAGAAACTCTGAGTCGCCTGGTGGTCGGCATAGTCGAGTCGCTAGAGGCTCGATGAGAACGGAGAAAACAGAAAGCAGTATGGATAGAGAGCAAAGGCTTTCGAATATACGGCATCTTACTCAGGAAGATAGTCTTCGAAAGTCAACTACAACAGCGGCTCTAGACCTCGATAAAATATTTTCAGTGCTAGACTACCACAAACATTTTGGCATTGCTCGCTTAGCAGGCGCGTTTAAGAGAGGTGTGTATGCTAGTAGGCCTGTTTCGAAGACCGGAGGCGATAGGTTTTTTGGAAAACCGTCCAAAGTTCAGAGTAAGAACGAACAGATCTCTAACGGAAGCCGAATGGCTTTGGGACTGATGGTGTACACGAAATTAAACGAGAGCGTGCCAACAATTCAAAAGCCTGCGACCACAAAAACTACAAAGATAAGAAGCATGAACAACCTATTTACAATGTTCACTTCAACTCCAGCTGCAACGCTAACGCAATTAAATAACATTCGGTCACCTTCAGCTGGAGCAGTCCACCGCAGAATTCCTTCGCAAGGAGATGAGAGAACTCCCCTAGGAGACTCTAGATTGCATGAAAGTTTTGGAAAAGCGTCAAGAGTGGCTTTTGAGCAGAATTTCAGGCAATTCACGCCGACGAATAGGAATGAGAAACGTAAATTTATTCAACTGAGGGGAAACTCACCTGGGGAAGAGAGTAAAAAATCTTTGGAGAGCTTCCCACCAGAGAGCAAAGTGATTAAAACTACAGGGATTCCGTTTAAAATCGAGTCGCTTTATCACAAATATCTGCAGTTTGGACACCTGCGCATTCTTCCTCCACATAAAATGACAACTCCAACCACATCGTTTACTCTTGAAAAAAATACAACCGAGTTCTTCGCAATTTCGTTAGAGAAGTTTTGTGAGAGTACGAAAAAGAAGATGCCTAGCTGTCCAAAGGCGAAAAAGATTCAATTCTTCGTCTATGACTATGAAGTAGGAATCCCTTTCCTAGTCCTTAACTCGCCAAAGGGAGATGTGAATGACTCACGCCCATTAAAAAATATGAAAACTTTAGTCATATTGCATGACTTTTTTGACAGTTTCATGGAATATATCGAGCTCTACGATCGCTTTTTGCTCGACAAATTAGACACAAAAATCGTTCTGTGCAACATCCCTGGGCAAGCCTACACTAAATACAGTGACCAAGAGCAATTACGAAACTCAGATATGGCTTCGGTGGTCGATTCGCTTCTGAATTATCTCGAAAGCCAGAAGGCAATTAATTTTCTCACAGAGGATGTATTTTTTATTGGATTTGGCTACGGAGCGAACATTCTGGCTTATCTACTTGGAGCTTCTGAAAGCTGCATTGACAGTATTAAAGGCTTGCTGATGTTCAATGGATTTTCTTACGTAACTCATTTGGCGAAAGGAATTTTCGATAAGATGACGGAAGTATTTTTAGAGATGCCGCCTGAGAACAGAGAGCTACCATTCGACTACTATAATGTGATCTGCAGTGGCAAGACTCTAGAGCCTGCTTATCGGGAGAAAAAATTAGCGTTGAATGCTATTGATATCAACGGACGGCTGTATGTGCTGAGGAGTTTGGATAATATGTTGGACTTCACGCAGCAAATACAACGATTGAAATACCCAGTGTTTGCGGTTCAATCGGATAAGGATATCTTCATCACGCCAGAAATGATAGACCAGATGCTGAAGGAGCATGGTGATATTTATAAAGTTGGGCAAGTGCTCAGGGGTACTGCAAGTTTAGTAGGAAACTCACAGAGAAGGAGTGTTCGTACTTTTGAAAACGGCAAGCCGATAAGAATGAGCTTCTTTTACGATGGTCCGCATAATATTATCGAAACGGATGAACAGAGAGTGTTTGATATAATCAATGATTTCTTAAATTGTGCGGATGAAGGATTCGAGAATTTGAAATAGTAATTCTGTTTCAAAGGAAAGGAATTCTTTAGGTTTGGTTAATTTACTTTCAAATAATTTCGTTGTCGACATTTTTCTCGATTCTTTTTAAGGGATAAGACTTTAGGTTATCTTTCTTATAGAATGATAATTCTTGATTGGACTTATCCTTTTGAAATTGTTTCTCTTATTTTTTGTTAAAAACAAAAACAAAGCAGCTACATTAGAGATTAGCAAAAAAGGGATGGTTGATAATTGATTAAGAAGGGGGCGTTATTACATGAATTGCTGAATAGTGGTAGCTCTAATAAATAGAACTCTTTGTTCCCTTAAGGAAGAACGAGAATATCAACCGTACATTTTGAGAATTCGTGTTGACTTAGTTCTTTGAAAACATTTCTGAGATAGAATTAGGCAATAAATTCATATTTAACAAAGCAGATGGTATCCACCGTAAAATTCACAAATTTCGATTTGAAGCTTGAGTCTGCACTCAAAGAAAGGTAACAACCTCTTCCAGCGAAGGGTCCAAACCTTAACTTTAGCAAGGTGAATGTCGTCTTATTTGCAAATCAGTGGGATGTGTGCTCTCAAGCCGCTGTTGCCATACTTGACTCTATAAAGGATAAATTTGGCTGTGGTGTACATCTCAATTCAATCTTCTCAGCAGTTAGTTAATATATTCAATCCATTTTCTCACAGGTTTACTTCGTGGATATGGAAAAAAACTTCGAGGCAGCCATCACATACAAGTAACCTGGATTATCGAGATCAAAATGAATTAAATTCATCCTGCTTCAGTGTCGTAGTTTCGCCTTCACTAGTGGTTTTCTATAACGGAGTTGCCCAAAGAATAAAACGCTATAACTTTGAAGATGATAAAAAATGTAACCATACAACACATAATTATTCGCTTCTAACCGAATTCAAATTATGTTTCTTTACGCACAGACGTTGGACTTGCCAGAGCTTCACAGGTATTTTCGATCATTTTGTGGCATATTATACTAACTTGACTATATTTAAAATAGTATGAGAATCTCATCAAAAATGCTCTTGAATATGCTCCTCAGAGCCAACCTATCCCATGTGATTGAAAGTGAAAATTGATTTGTGCTGTTTCATATGCAGAATATTAAAAAGAATGATCATTTTCTGAAAAATATAGTTTGAATTTCAAAATATCATAAAAAATTGGAATTGTTGGATTACGCTAAAAAGGAAGTCGTTTTTTCTGAAAAAGTATTGACTGAATAAATAAAGAAATTAAACTTAAACACGAAACTAGTTAGCATATTGAAGAGGTTGCGCACTTAAACACTCTCTTTGCATGGGTAACTGTTGCGGCTACCTATTTCGACGATGTTTCTCTAAAGAAGCTGCTGTCAGACCTGAAAGCCCTTACACTATCACGTAATTGATAAAATTTGATGCAGTCTCCTTACTCTTTTTGGTTTTCCTAATGGAAATAATACAGGCACCTTTCAGATAATCGTGATAGTTATTTTAGCAAGGAAGATTTGATTAGTCTCTCGGTGAAATATCCAGAATGCTTTGAAGAAAAGAAAGGAAATATTGGGAACAACATACAAATAAAAACGATCAATGAGCCTTGCAAAAAACACAAGAAAATCAAGTCAAACCTCTACTAATAAGCAGTTTGCGAAATTTCTGTCATACTTTAATAGGTGGAAAGAGGGTGAAGTTATTGGACATGGCTCCTTTGGGAGAGTTGTATCAGGATTAAACCTCACAACTGGTGAGATTATGGCAGTTAAGCAGGTTCATATTGGAAGTGTGCAGGCACCAAACGTCAAAGAGGTTTTTTGAGCTTATAGAGGACCTATGATTTATTAATTAAAATATCCTACAACATAGAGAATTAAAGCTCTAGAACTGGAAGTGGAAGTATTGAGTAATCTCAATCATAAGAATATTGTCAGGTACATCGGTACAGAAAAAACGAAGACGACTCTCAACATCTTTCTGGAGTATATTTCAGGTAAAGTGCCGATTTAAATCGTTGAAAGTAAAAAAATACGCTATACTAATAGGTGGATCGATAGCATCTCTTATCAATAAATATGGGAAACTGAATGAGACGCTGATCAGACTTTACGTCACACAAATTCTTGAAGGTCTCGAATATTTGCATCTGCAAGGAACCATTCACCGAGGTATTATTTCTCTTTTAAAGCCGAGTCCAGTGTGTGAAAAAAAAAATTATTACAGATATTAAAGGTGCCAATATTCTTGTTGATAACCATGGAAACTGTAAATTAGCGGATTTTGGCAGTGCAAAGCATCTTTATTCCCTGAAACAGGGTGATAGTCTCAATTCTCTTAAAGGTAAATGATGACAAGCACTCCAATTTGTTTAAGATGATGATGCTAGGGACTGCTAATTGGATGGCACCTGAAGCGATAATGCAGAAAGACCTTTCTCGATTCTCTGATATCTGGAGTATAGGTTGCATAATAATTGAGATGGCGACTGGAAGGCCTCCATGGTCTGAGTATACTAGTCAGGTAATAAATATTTTAGCTATAATTTCAAACATCAAAATCAATTCCTGTGTCTCTTTAGATAACAGCCATGTTTCAAATTGCTCAGAGCAGGCGACCTCCAGTCATCCCCTCCGAAATTTCTCCAGAATGTCTGGACTTTCTAAAAAATTGCTTTCGGTATACATCCTTTTTGAATTTTTCTCTGAGCAACTTACATGTATGTATCTATCTTCTACAGAAAAAATCCAAAAGAGAGGCCGAATGTAACAAAACTATTACATCATAAATTCATCACAGGAAACGAAAGCATTGGGAGAATGCCTAATAAAAATGTGGCAGTGCTGAGCACAGCCGGGAACGCAGCAAATGAATTATACAAAATTCAATACGAAAGTGTGACTCCAGAAAAAACAAAAATTTCAAGAATCTTCGAATTTGGACCGAGAGAATCTACAGAGAAAACAAGTCCTGGACCAAAATCATCTCTGACTACGAGCTCAAATTTGAAAGTCGCACTTCAGTCTCAGACAACCGACACAACTGATTCTAAGGCTCCTCGGTTTCCAGATCAAAAAATAGATACTGTTCCTCTCAAAGAACAAGCCCATGATTCTGATTTCACCGAAGATAATACTCAGTCAGCCATTACAACAAACCAAAAAAACCCAACAGTATCCAAAGGGTCTCATCAAGTGTTTTACAGAGGAGAAAACACTTTGAAGACAAACCTGAAGAAGTTACTTCTCTTTAAGCAAACCGACATCGAAAGGATGCCTCGTTTTGCGACTAAAATATCAGACCAAAGTACTCCTCCCAAAGAATTAATTGAACCCGAGAAGAGCAATGCTGTTGCTATGGAAGAAACCAAGAAATGGGGTCATGAGTACCAGAATTCTGTGAGCGTATCTTCAAAAAAGATGTTGAATCAAGTCTCTACAATTTTAGAGAAAAAGACTGCAATAGCGAGTGATAATAAGCTGATTGTCTCCAAAATTAATAATCTCGCTGTGACAGAAGAAGTTATTGATTATAGGATACAACTTTCGGAGAATTCATTAAAAACTCATAATTTGGGAAGAGGCATAAAGGATGCTTCGGACTTGGAGTTATCAAATTCAATGAATCAGAATTCACTCGTCAATTTCGGAAATGATGAAAGTACGGATAATCTAAAAGTAAAAGGATTAGATCAACTAAATGGAACTCTTCAAGATGAACCAAGTATCGAGGTATCTTTTGAGAAGTCACAGTCCATTACGACGCCTCAAAAGAATAGCCCATTTCCACTGATTTTTACAGAAAAATTTAATTTTGAAGTTATCGAAGAAGAGAATGATAATATTATTGGAGAAATCCCAAGAAAGAAGAAGAGATGAATAGGTATTTTGGCTTAAGGTAAGAGAAGTAAAACAGTTTCAAATGCAATTGTGTTTAGAAATAATTTTCTTTTGGTACTATAATATATAGAGCTTGTAATAGTGGGTATTCTGTTACTCTAACTACTGATGATAATTATAAAGCGTTAGTGTTGTTACTACTCTGAATATAAAGAGTGATAATGCTTCAGATGACTTATATTTTATGGTGACGATAAACTCAAGGTTTCAAAGATTACCATTTTGTTACTCTTTATTGTAGAAAAAAGAAATTTATAGTTTCTGTCATCAAGAGAATCTCTTAATTTTGGGTAGCATTCTTTATATTTAAAACAAACACCTAGACTCAGCACGCAATCCAAACTATATTTAATAAAGAGCACTTCTTTGTAAGTGAATAGAGATTGGTTTACACTTCTTAAGACTTTTATATTAAAGTAATTAGATTAGATTTCTTCTTCGAAGTTGTCCAATTTCTCGAATTTGAATTCTCCGCCCTATTCATTGATTCGGTTAGATACTCTTTATTCTTAAAACATTTTACAGATTGCCTTAAGTACTCGTTGATCAACCCACCCACAAATCCAACGAATGCTCCCACGAGCATTGTTATTCCCATCTCCAACACGAAGAGTTGAATGAATTCCCATCCTAGCGCATCTTCAATATCAAAAAGTCCGAAGGTTAAACCACATGCAGCCCCAATAATCCCAGAGACAATTATCATATAAATAGCCTAAATCATAAGTCGTTCATAAGTTATTTCGCACAAGAGAATGAATTCACTTGAGTCTTCCCATCGATGATTGCTCTGTCAATGTTTCTCTGGCAAACACTAAATATCCCATTAATTGCGTCCATCGCTGCAATGAGCAAACCCAGCTCGATGCTTGCTCCTACATACCCGAAGATAGGAACCTTCAATATATACGAGAGACCTTTCAAGGTAGAGCCGTTCAGTAGGAAGCAACAGCAGCCTGCTACAATTATCTGCAATTGTTAAGAAGAAGATCTGCAGGAATTACCAAAATGCTCGCAGTATAAACTTGCTTATGCGGCTTAGTTATCAAATTCCGAAAGCGCTCGTTGTTTATCCTGTGAATCATTAGAATTCCGATGGCTACGAATAAGATTCCAAGGTACTTCATGTAGAGAAGAATGAAAAATTGCAATGATGAAAGGAATTATTACCATAGCAAAGCGACTGCTGACAGCCATGATACCCAAGCACATGTTAACGATTACAGTCGTGAAAAAACCCAGAAATGCACCAACCGTCCCTGACAGACCCATCTTCAAACATGAAATCACACTACACTCGTATTTCATGCTTTCTGTTTGTTTTATGCACAATTATTTCTCGAATATAAACTCAAACGTGTTATTTACTAAATAAGATTTTTCTTCCTCACAATAACGTATATTACATAAGGAATCAGTGATAACAATCACTTCCTTCACGAGGAAAGTAAGTTTTTTTTATAGCAAACTCCATGATTCGTCCTATGAAAAGGGTTTTCTATGCGTCATTAGTTGAATAGTTAAGTTTCTGAAAATTTTTTTGGTAGGGAAGAGCTGTACTCTTTTTTTTTTGTGAGAGGCTTCATTGGTATTTCTTTGATCACTAAACTAAAGACAACGACTCAGCAAGAGAAACCAATAAGTTATGTGTGCGAGTTTGAGTTAGTTGCTATGAGACCTCAGAATAGTTTCTATTTACAACTGAGATTATGCAGGTGTTACAAAGAAGCTGATTTATCAAAACTTGGTCTTCTCGAGAGGCATCCAAGACATTTGCATTTTGCACAGAAATTCGAGTTCTTCATAACCCTTGTAATCAAATAATCCTGACTGGTTCATGAGGAAAGGTTGCTGAATTGTTGAAAAAGGCTGTCTTTGCTTATGACGAGGGTCCTTCTCACAGTACACGTAGGTTTTTTTATTCTTCTTTCTGACGACCTTGCAGCCATCGCAGATCTTTCTAATCGCACTTCTCACCTTCATCACTTGGTTCTTCGATCTACCCTGCCTTGAAATCTTATTTAATTAATAAAACTAAGAGCAAAACGCAATTTAAATCTCATTTTGCCAATTCATTTGCAAAGCTACATTGCTGCTATATAATCTCAGTGATGCTTTATCAATATTGCCTATATTACCATTGAACGAGCACGTATCACTGATTGAAAAGGAAAGCTTATTTTAACCAAATTTTTTTGCTAGCCTTAAATTCAAAAATCATCACAATGATATAGAATAACACGAACTCAAAGCAGCTATAAGATCTCCTACTTTTTACTTTATAATCAAACGTATTCGGTTATAATAATCTCATAGCCTCTGTTTCGTCAAGTTTTTGGTTCTCGTGGACCACTAAACTCATTCCCAAAGGATTATTGCCTGTTGGACGAACCGCTGTCTTTTGAGCACCGGCCCATTCGAACTGCTTCAGTCCTCTTCGGAATTTGCTGGATGAACCCACGACGATAGCAATAAGCAATCCTTGAGCGTATGGCAAATAGTAAAATATCGCTACTAATAAATCCGAAACGTCAACCGTAGCGCTAACGAGCAATGTCACCAGAATCTGCGGGATCCATAGGATCGGGATCATCGCACAGAGCCAAATCAATATTCTGAACGATTCCGCGCTTGGAGTTCTGTACGACTCTTTGATTGAATCGAACTCCTTGAAGCAAAGTCCCCATATAATCAGCATTGCGATAGCCAAGCACAGGTTTGGCAATGCAATTATAAAGAACAGTGAAGAGTCAAAAGCGTCTGTTTCCAAGTGGGTGCAATCAGTGTCCTCTGGATCATCTTCATCGACCCACCAAGTGTAATAGTTATTGATGCCTCCTAATATCGCAACCAGGATAGGAATCACGAGAGAGGCGAAGAAATAAAAGCACGACAACTTTTTTCGGCTGAATTCCTTTTTGTATACGACAAGGTACAGCTGAGAACATAAGCAAACACCCCAGATACAGGAACTGATAATGGTATAAGAGTCTAGAGCACCTGCGAACGTGCACAATTTGGGTCCTGCTGCGAACACCTTCAGAGGTACTGAATGGATGAGTGAGACTGCGGTGACGGCGAGCAACATTCTTCCGAAATGCTCTTTGTGAAAATTGAGAATGAAACCTGCTGCTAGCACAAAAAAGCCTCCGATAATGGAGGCTATCTGTGTTAAGAAACCTGTAAAGGAGATGACATAGACGAGGGTACTGGGTCCCTCTTCTTGAAAGGTGATTGTATTATTCCAGAGTAGGGTTTCAAAGCCTTCCGTCATACTGACTATCGTCAATTATTTGATTAATAAAATTCACGAAGGAAATTGGCTCAGACACCTCCTGATTTTCGGGAGTGTTGTCTTTTTATCAAGAGGAATAAAGTAAATTGATAATGATGATATCTCCTGTTTTCTGTTCAAAAGACTTATCCAATGATGTACCATCCATAGACATACTCCCCTCATCGAGATCAATCATCTAATGAAGCTAGTGGCTTTTTGTTTTTGTTGTTGTTACAGAGTTTGCTTTTTTCAATTAGAAACTCTCTACTCCCCATCTCGTCCACTGAAGAGGGGATGTCTCTTTCCTAGGAATTGAAATTTTTTCAATTTCGATTTCGACGTACAAATCTTGGATTCAATAAATTCCAATCAAAATTCACTCATTTTTCAAGATTAACAAATAGCACGTAGCTTTATCTCTGCAATATTCAATCACAAATTTTGAGTTATGGTCTCAAACTACCCTTGAGCCCGCAGATATTGATTACAAGGCAGAATAGAAATCTGGTTTTCGGCCTAAACACTCGGAAAAATCCGTATCATCGATTTGGAATTCGAGAATTATCAAGCTACAATACCTATGATACTCCGAGTTGAGTCTATGAAATCTACTTAGAGCAACCGGCATAATGTTCTTTCACGAAAATAATTTTATTATAATATCCATCTAAGTCAAAGCACCACACTCAAAGCCAGTTCAAACACCTATTCCTCAGCAATATGGCTCATCAAAATACACTACCCAATAACTTTCATAAAACTACTGTCATATCTATATTCATGCCAGCCCAGGGAAGCCAAGATCAGCAAAAACGCTGTAAAAATATATGCATAATCTGATAGCATTAATTAGATATACAACTTGCAAAAACTATTTTCATAAATAAACGCACAAATTTCGTTATACTGGCCATATTGCCTGAAAATTCAAACCTAAATGCAGCCAAAAATTAAATATCTTTATAGCTCACTATTTTCGCGAAATGATTACTACTACTATCAAAACTGCCAAGCCACTCGTCAAAAAAGCCTCGAAGCAGAAAGAATATGCACCCTCTGTTTCTCATTGGGCTCAAAAAATCCTCTCCAGAAAGACGGCCTGGAAAACTGAATTACATATAGTTGAAGACTCATTAAAAGCTGAAGACACTTGCCTCAGCTTCACTCTCAAAAGCGAACGCGGCGTCAGTCATCCAGCGTCGCTCGAGTTCTACAGAGACGGCATCCTCAACCTTTCTATCCGCAACCCACACAACAAAAGCGGGTTTAACTATCATGATGTGGAATCGCGTCCTAACCTAAAACCCTTCTTTCCCCATACCACCAAGGTGGATAAATCTCAGTGCATCATTCACTTCTCTGAGACCAGTGACTCTGAGAAATCATCCCTGAAAGCCAAATATTCAGTATTGATGAACCTAAATCCTTTCAAGCTCGCATTTATCAATAATGAGAGCGGGAAAGAGGTTATCAGAATCAACCCGGAGGAGAAATTTTCGTTTGGAGAGCACTTGCTTTTCGATATCCGCTTTCCTACTCATCATCTTTGGGGACTTGCAGAGCGCGCTGATAATCCCTATCTCGAGGACACAACCGGCGCATCTGACTCTCCAAAAGAGCCTTACAAACTCTGGGCTCGTGACCAAGCAAATTATAAGCCTTTCTCACCCGTCGGGTTGTACGGATCGGTGCCTGTTGTTATGAATCTCCAAGATGAAGAAACGCGAAGCATGGTCGGCGTTTTCCAAGCAAATCCTTCAGAAACCTACGTCGAAGTTGAGAAATCTAGCATGGGTCATTCAAATCTCACCTGGCTGAATCAAGCGGGAGACCTCGAGTTATATATCATGGCGGCGGACAATTACAGAGAATATTTCCACCAACTATCTTTAGTTACCGGCTTCGGCTATCTCCCTCCAATCTGGGCTTTGGGCTATCATCAATGTCGCTATAGCTACATGAATGAGAAAGAAGTTGATGAAGTCAATGAAAAATTAGAAGAATATCGCGTCCCCTGCGACTCGATCACCCTTGATATTGACCATACAGACGGCTTTCAATATTTTACTTGGCACAAAACCAGTTTCCCTGATCCCAGCGCACTGATTCAGAGACTTCGCGCGAGCAAACGACGTTTGATTACAATCAACGATCCTCATCTTAAAGCAGAGAAAACGTACCCAATTTATCAGAAAGCTAAAGACAAGCAGCTCTTGGTTAGAAATCACAAAGGAGAAGTTTATCAAGACAATTGCTGGCCAGGCAAGAGCGCCTGGCTGGATTTCGTTAATCCTGAAGCTCAAGACTATTGGGCTAGTTTATATCACTATGAAAACTACCCTCATGCCACCAGAGACGTTCACGCCTGGAACGACATGAACGAACCGGCTGTCTTCAACAGTGAACACCAAGGTTCTATGAACCCTAAAAACAAGCACAGATTCCTGAGAAACGGTGAGCCCAGAGATGTCGAACATCAATACGTCCATAACATATACGGTCATTTACATACGAAAGGAACGTTTAAGGGGATGATCGAACGTGATTATCCTAGCAAATACCGTCCTTTCGTTCTCTCTCGATCGTTCTTTGCGGGCACACAGAAATACTCTGCCGTTTGGAGCGGAGACTCTGGCAGCAAATTTACTGACCTCGCTGCGCAAGTCCCCCTCGCATTGAGCACGAGTTTGTGCGGTATGTCTTTCAACGGAGGAGACGTTGGTGGATTTACTGGAGATCCTACCCCTGAATGCGCGACAAGATGGTATCAAAGCGGTGTGTTCATGCCTTTCTTCAGAGCGCATTCAGCTTGCGACGTGAAACGTCGCGAACCTTATCTATATGAGCCTCTTTACAGAAATATTATCATCAAAACTATACAAGAGAGATATCGCTGGCTTTACTACTGGTACAACACCTTCGAAGAATACGTTCGCACTGGCTACCCAATAATGAGAACAGTCTGGATGGAATCAACTCAAAGCATGGTTACCTCATCACTTATCAAGGACGGTTCGCAATACTTTGTAGGGAGCTCGTTGCTCGTCATTCCTATCACACAAAAGAACCAGAGACATGTTGAGATCAATAAGGGTTTGCAGAATGAAGAGTGGTTTACTTATGAGAAGGGCTATATAGAGAGAAACGATGAGCCGATAAAAACAGGGCTAGAGAATATTGGAGTATTCATTCGAGCTGGCTCGATTATTCCGCTTGCTGATCTTCCAACGGAATTCCTCTCTTCACAAGACGTTATTACCAGGCCGCTGCATCTCTTTATCACTCTTGGAGAGTCAGGAGCTGCTCAAGGCACTTTTTACTTTGATGATACGGAATCGTTCGAGTACCAGAAGAAGTGCTATCTGAGAAGAGAGTTCAAGTTTAAAGACATGAAGCTTACGAATAGAAAGGCCGATGATGATCAGATTTGTGATAATATTAAGGATAGCACAATCTCCACGATTACGTTATGTGGTACGACAGAGGAGGTTACGCAATGGAATATTGCAAACACTGCTGAATTCGACCTGAAAGAGCATAAAATTGACCTAAAAGATCAGAGCCATAAAATTATTCACTTTACAAAGCTCAATCTCCCTCTAAAGTCTGACTGGGTTATTGAGTTTAAGAAGTAATAAATCAACAATTATAGATCTTAACAAATATAGATCTTAACAAATATAATCTGCATGGGAAGTGTCAGAGTGAGTGAGTAATAATATATTCTATTTGAAAAAGATATAAATAGGCACAACTTACTTATTTTATTGAAGATATATCTTAATTTCTCCTTCTTCATCATTAAATTCAGGAGTACCAAAGAAACTGGTCTAAAAAATAGGCTTTAAAATCTGTGCTGAGCTGTGATGGCTCAACACAAGAATATCGAAAGACTAATCTTGGAAACAATGGTGAAGCGACTTTGCTCTGCGCTAATACAAGTGTTTTGATCAATACTTTTCGAATTATAGGCATTTTTCAAGACTCATCTTTGACGCAAACATTTTCCCTCATAAAGGGCTTACTACCAGCTATCCCTCACAAAGCAGAAACAGAATTAAGTTATTTATATCATTTTATATTAAATGGAGTTGATGAAACTTGAAAATACTGATTACAAACTTTTGATCTGGAATATGAAATATGCAACAGGAAGCTTTACTGCTCTTGAATTCCTTTAATTATAGAACCTACCTTTTTGGAAAGAATAACTTCTATATTCAATCTCTTAACTTAACAACATATAATAGTTCTTCTTAGTCGATCACCCTCTTCAATCCAGAGTCCACATCCATCGTGAAGAACAAAATGAATAGACCAGATAACCCAAGTTTCATCAGTTTCGAACTTCCCTTATTTTTCGTATTATTTTTCGAGAAGAGCAGTAGAATCACACCAGCCAACATCCAGATACTCTTCATTCCACCAGCATCCGGCTTTCCTTGTCTGAAGAACCTAAAAAGCAACCAATTCAACAGAGCAAACAAAGCTCCCGTTAGGAGTTTGTGGTGTCTAGCCAGACGTTTCGCATATTCCCAAATCATTTGAAAGATACTCAAAGTTGTCTTCTGTTGAATTAGCTTAACTTTTTGGAGGCTCCTTTGCTTCAGTTTCTTGTCTAAATAGGTCTCTTGGTAGCTTCCTGAATCAGATAGCTCAGCTTCTTCCTGCACTTCATCGATTTTTCCAAGCCAGGTGTGGGATCGGCATTTGCGGTTGAATTTACGTACGTGGCATAAAGATTTGTCAGAATCTCCAGGATTAGACAGCATTGTGGCAGAAGTAAGAAATATGAGCAAGCGATAGCTTTTAATTCCTGTTAAATTCAGAAATTATACTCTGAACTCTTTTTTAGAAATTCAGTTATATAACTATATATAGAAAGGAAACTTATTTTCGGAAATTTTCTCGCAGTTTGTGTAGAGCATGAGAAAGGATCTCGGCAGAGGCTCGTAAGAATTACTATGAGTCAAAAATTGAGAGATTCGTCTTTATTGGTTTATTTCTGTCGAAGGTATCTGGATTTACGAGCTGTTTAATTGCGAGCTGATCCTCACGAAGTCGTGTATAAATTTGAATTAAATACCTTTTTTTAATTTAATGACGTCATGTACATAGCGCCATACCTTGATGACGATATTTTAACTCATAATTAAAGTGCGATGCATTATTGTATACTATCTGACTGTGTTCGCGTAACACCGCAGCATCCATGTTCCTTACTTACGAGTGTACAAGTGTCCTCCTATTGTTTTTCTTCAAGGAATAGGAGATAAATAAAGTATTATAGAAACTTGAATTGGTTTCTTGGCAAAGATACTGAGCATTCCTTAGGCAAAAAAGTCGTTGGTTTAAAGTTTTTAAAAAATAAAAACGAGCTCCTCATCCTAACGATCAGTAATAATCGTTCTATTGTTTAGAGATCTTCTTCGTTTGCTTCAAAGCCTGGACTCAGCACAGGCTCTGAAAAAATTAGGCATTCTTCAATCAATCTCATAAAAGAAAATTGGATTCATATTTGAAAGTATTTGCTTTATGCTACAACACAGTGCTCTACAGATAAAGGTAATATAAGTGAGTTCGATGAATAAAGAAGAGGAACGCAATCATAAATGCTGATGTGGCTTCATAATTTTCTCTTAAGTAGATAGAATTTTCTTGTTTCATTACTGTTTGTAATTTTCGAAATTGATACATTCAACGAAATCAGAGATGTAGGGTAATACGATCTAGTTCGCGTTTCCCTTTGAATTAAACCGAGAGCTTGCTAAAAGATCTTGACGTTTCAAAGAGATTATTAAATTACAGTACCTATGCTCTTTTTACTTGCAAAATATTTGACATTCCCTCGTACACCTATTCTGATAATATTATAACACTGAAATTTTAGTTTCAGGTGAAACTCTCATCTGTAGTATTTATATCACTACTGCCCTCAGACTTACAGAGCAAATATGCTTCCAACTGAGCTTAATTGCCATTATCCTGGAGAAAATATTCGGAAATCATGTGTTGAACAATCTAGCCATCAAAAATTACTATATGCAACTCTCACTCAGAATATAGCAGAACAGGTTACTCCCTAGCCAGTTTGTGAATTAAATTCTTGAGACTTAATTTTGATAATTAGATTATCTATCCATTATCGAAGAAACAATGCATTACAAATTAGTACTTGCTCTCTTTTTCACTCTCCTTGCTTGTTCTCAAGGAAATGTGGAACGCTACTCAGCAACTTTCCAAGCAGACGAGATAGTCACATCAGTTTACTATGGCTCATCCTTCGAAATTAAGATCGCTGACTATTTCTCCGTCACTTCTCCAGTTTTCTCAACCGACAACCCTCACATTAAGATCGACAACATCGGAGGACTAAGCGTCAATCTTGCTCTCCCCAATCAATTCAGAAAACTACCAGTCCAACTCTTTACCGTGATTACTCAGAAAAGTGGACAAGGAATCGACCCAACCATCATTATCGGCCTCAATGGCACAATTCTCACCTACTCTTGCCAGCTCAAACAGAAAGAAAAAAAAATCAGCTGCCCTCCCGTACCAAAAGCTTACAAAATTCCAAATATCGTTTCAATCCACGGTGACACTGACACTGGTCTTACTTTCCTCCAATTTTATGACCCAGCAACGAAGCTGAGCTCTGTCCGGATCGTTCGAGGAGATAAATTGACTGAGGCGTTGAGAGAAGTGACACTCAAAGAACCTTGCCGAAAGTTCATCCTTGCCCCAAAGTATATGCAATTCCTATGTGTAAGACGTTCAGGAACATCGCTTGATGCATATACTTACACTGCTGATGGCAAGAAGGCTACCCTCGAAGAATTCACGGCTCAAGGCCAACATGTTAATACGATTGATGACTTCGTGTTTGATCTCCCTGGGAGCTATATCAACAATGGAGTTATCCGCTCTGGATCAGATCTGTATTTCGTGCGAAATGAAGTCGTAAAAACTCTAGCGGATCCTTTTGGCAAAAACACTGCTGACTTCGAGCTCTATTCAGTTTTTCCAAAGCTCGTTCTGGTCAGCAGAAAACTAAACAAGATCATTCAGTACGATTTTAGTTCCATTGCCGACATCGCTCCTGAGGGCGAATATGACCTTGAAGGATGCGTTCTCCAAAAAGACAGCCAGATCACCGTCTCACCATCTAATAGCTTCCTGTACCTCACTTGCAAAATGCCAAACAACGTGCGCCATGTCTTTGTTTATGATCCTACTACAAAGAATCTTCGGCAATCGATTCCAAGTCCAGCTCAGTCTAACAATTTCTTTGGTTTCACTTTCTTTGATGACCAGAACCCGAAAACCGACGCAATCATCTCGTTCAACTCAAAATCATTACAGGCTGATTATATCTATAAAGAGCCTTCGCTGATCGGAGAAGCTCGAGACACACAACCAATCGCTGATACTAACGTCGACGTTATCAGATTCCACATCACAGCTACCTCGTCCATTAATCCAGCGTACACTCAAACCTTCAAAGCGAAGGTCGTCGTCATCTTCCCTGAAAGACCGATCCGCAAGCTCCAGAACGAGGTTGAGCTCAAAGCGAAACAAGTGGCTAAGGACACATATGCTGTCGATTTCAGCAACCATCAGCTCTTCCGTGGCGCCGTCCATAACCTCACCGTGACGAAATCAAGTAATGACAAAGCTGAATTCAAATACATGAGTAGCACCGACTTCTTCTCAAAGACGCCAATTCCAAAAATCTCCGCTGATGAAACTATCTATGATTACCACTATCTTCCAATCAAACCCAACGGCAATAGCGAAAAAAAAGAGAATGACGGTATCTTTGTCTTGCTTACCGCTGATTCCGTCTCGAAAACGAGCTATATCTCCACATATAGTGCCATCCGCGACAAAGACAGCATCAAATTCAACGAAGTCAAATTCATTGCGAAATACACTGTCGCTCGTGCATACTGCTCTATCTTAACCATAGTCAACATCGGTGAATTTAGTCTGGATAACTTATTCGGCTTTGTTCAGTGCCATGATAATGGAGTCCTCCTGTACGGGCTTGCTCTCGCGAACGGAACCCAAGTGATGAAACAGCCGATCGCGACGGCTGAAGCTGATATCCACTACACTTTCGATGACGTTTTCGGTCATATCGTTGTCTACCACAACTCCTTTGATGAGACACCAAACTTCATCGAATTCTATCAATTCTATCCTCTTGGACAAAAATATAGCAACCCAGTCAAAGCGATAAAATACAGTGATCTGGGAATGAAGACTAAAACACATCGTCCATCAAGCTACGACCTCATTGTCAACAACAAGAGCCGTACATTCGAACTGTACTCTGTGGCGTACGATGGAACTTTGGTGTACTGCTCGGTTCCTTACGAGAACCAGAGCCAGAAAGGAAGAATCAACCTTAAATCCAGTAGAAAAGACTTCTGCACAGTCAAGACTATTTCTGAGCTGCTTCCAAAAGGCTACTCTGTGCGTGTTCCTGCCTGGAACGGTCTGCAAATCATCAAAGACTACCAGTACTTAAGCGCCATTTATACGACGAAGTTCCAGTATTCTAACGGACTTAAGTTCATCCTCAACGCTGAGACTTACAGCGCTTTTATGTTCGAAACGGTGCATCCACACGGCGAGCCAAGCCTTGGAACAGAGATTAAAATCGTGAAAGGATTCGCGGACTACTTCCCTGACTACAAGAAGCTGACCTTTTTCAACGTAGACGAGAGATATGTCGTATTTGCTGCCCAAGCTGGTCCTGATAAAAACGAATTTGTGTACATCGTTTACGATCACACCCTCAATGAGAGTAATTCTAATTACTATAAAGGACACTATGAAGGAACCACCTGGCCTGTCCCGATTCTTGAGGCAACTTGCGGAAAGAGATATCACAGTACAGATGTCGGAATGGCTCCAACGAGAATGTTCCAGGAGGATCCTTCGGACTATGTGAGAAGATTCATCACACTCGGCGCAGATAATACTTTAATCCAATACTATCTCTACAAGGATCATAGGATACAGATAAAAGGTGACTGGAGTACAGTCAAATTCAAAGTTACTGCCAAAAACGATCATTTCATGGATGAGACTATCATCAAGGTGAGCCGGCCTCCTGTCTCAGTTGAGTTTGAATAAGTGAAGATGTCTGCTATCCTTATAGGGAAGATTATTTCTTAATTCATACATAGTCATCTTGCATAAGCAACAATAATCTACCCCCCTCCCCCAATTTCATACTTTAAAAAATCATATTTGCCTCCGGTGATATCTGCCAAGCCTAATTTTAACTAAAATCATTAAAAGCTTATTGGTAGTTTGGAAAGGGTAAAAAAATAAATCGAGATCCAAATTACGCATAAATAGCTGTTGGTTATAGTTATCATATTGCTAGACATGGAAATCTTGTTGATCGGAGCCTGAGAAAGCTCTTTGAGATCCAAAAAAAATCAATAGAAATTCTTACCTGAACAAAATCGGGGCCTAAAACTACCCCAACATATTAACTAGCTCTCTCTGATCACTCATCATTCATAAACAAAGTTTATACTATTTTTCTCGTGATGTTATTTAGTTACTGGAATAAGCTACTTCATGGCAATAGCATATAGAGTGCAGCTTCGAGATAGAAAAGTAACTTGCACCCTGAATAAAACATTGAACATGGAGTCTGCTCCACGACTTTGCGTAAAGAATCTTTTCGGTGGAATTATTTGGGATTATGCTCCCAAAAATGGAAACTGAAATTGCATGGAATCTTTTTATAGTTTGCTACTTGAATTAGAAAAAATATTTTAGGCCAAACTCAGACAGAGTAGGGACCTCACCTAACAGATTCATATAGGGTCTACCTACTTAATCCGATCCCCAGAAGATCAGTTCTTGTGGTACATGTTCAGATACGTAAAACTTTTTACTTTGAATCACATCTTGCGTAATCGCTTTTACTTTTAATAGCATCTTGCGTAATTACTTTCATTTTAATAGGATTTATTAACAAATTGACTCATTCTCAAACTGAGTTTCCGAATCACTCAGAGAAATTATAATCATCTATTCGAGTAATTCACAGAATTTAGAAAAAATGAAAACCATCACCTGTCTCTTCTTGATCTGCTTAACCGCATTCGCGGCTGCTGAATCCGGCCTTAAGCTGACCATCACTCCTAAGGCCATCGGTGCTTTCAAGGACCAGCTGCTTCCTCAAGTTGTTGCCAAGCTTCAAAACCTCGAAATCCCTCCAATCACCACTGGAGGTCTCACCGTCTCTAACTTCACCCTTAAGACACTCTCCCTCCCTTCTGAACTCCTCAACGTTCAATTCAGTTCCAGCAGAGTCTTCCTCTCCTCAGCTAGCTTCGAAGTCCAGGCTCGCTTCCATATCGACTACACCCTTTGGGGCTTCATCCCTATTGTGACCACTATTGAGGTCTCCACCAGCCAGTCCACTCTCGCTTTGGGTCTTTCCGTCGAAAATGACCACCTTATCACCGTCGGGAGATTTGATGTCAGCATCCAAAAATTAGATATCCAATTCCCAGAGGCCTACCTCAAGCCAGTCTATCACGCCTTGACCTACGTCCTCTCCTGGCCAATCCAATCCATCATTTCCAGCGTCATCAACTCCAACGTCAAGACCGCCATTCAAGCAGCTCTTGATGATGCTGTTGCCACCGTCCCAGGCTTCATCGTCATTCCAAACACCACCTTCGGAGTTGACTACCAAATTACCCAGAACCCAAAGGTCACCTCTAATTATTTGACCGTCTACATCAACGGAACTTTCTACGACGGCACCAAGCCATTCGCAGTTCCTCCTGTTAACCCACCAAGAGACTTCCCTGAATTCGACGCTGAATCCGGCCACCACATCCAAGCCTTCATCAGCGAGTACGTCCTCAACACTGGTCTTTACCAAGTCTTCCAATCAGGAATCATGAAAGTCAATGTCACCAACGACATGATGCCTCCTGAAGCCGGTATCAAATTCTCAACCAAATGGCTCAAGCAATTCATTCCAAACATCTACAATTACTACAACGAATCAACCAACATCACCATGGAATTGAAAGTTGTGTCAAACCCAGTCGTCACTATCTCCAAGGGCGCCATGAAAGTCTCCGCTGGAACTCAACTCGCCTTCTACTTCTTCGACAACGACAACGTCACCCAAATTGTCCAAGCTCAAAGCACTCTTGAAGTCAACGCCAACGTTACCTTGGCCAACTGGACCGCGAAACCAAATATCATTAGCGCTGCCTTCGGACCATTCACCATTGAAAAGAGCAACGTTGGAGAGCTCACTGGAGACAAATTCCAACAAGGATTCAACATCCTCTTCTTGTTCGCTATTGGAGGATTCAATGCTCAATTCCAACCAATCGTCTTGCCACAGGTTCCTGGAGTTAGTCTGGAAACCAGCGCCGTCACCTACGAAGAAGGCCACATCCGCATTCAAGCCTCCCCTGCCTATGGACCAGTTCCATTTTTGGCCTTACCAGCTCAACGTAACTTGAGAACTGAAAAGATCTAAGAAATTAATGAGTAAATTGGTACTATGCAAATAGATTCGAGCTGCTGCCTTCTCTGTTAACTCACACGAATCCATATTATATTGCATAAGTATATATATATGAAAAGGCAAAATCCCACACAACATTATATCAAAATAATTGTAAGAGTCGTGTAAAGAAAAAAAACCCTAACAGGATCTCTGAAAAATATATTTTCCTGTTTTTTCTTAGCTGATTCCTAGTTAAAGTTACAGGGTATCCTTCTGGTCAATCTAATCTCAAAGTTATCACTGTATCAAGCTCCTAGTAGACTTTTCGAAAGCTTTCTATATAAGTCTATTGAACAATTGTGATCATTGATTGAATATGGAAACAACCATATATGAAGCAAGCGTGACTTAGAGCGACCATTGGTTTTTGCTTCGGAAATTCTTTCCAAACTGCGTTTTTTCTACACTTTTTTTGTAGGTTCATGCACGGGTACATGTGTAATTGGGACTTAGACCGTTATTTGTATTTTTCAGCGAAGAGAGTAATAATTAATTTATCAAGATCGAAGCTCAAGCAAAAAAAGTTCGAGAAAGATGCAAGCTCACTACCAAGACAACTCGGCTATGATACAGCCCGGAATGATGCAAATGCAGCCGTTGATGATGCAACCAGGAATGACAATGCAGCCAGGTATGATGATGGACCCTAATTCAAACCTCGTAATGTATCAAACTAAATGGGGATGGGAAAAGCTCGCGGAGAAAAACGGCATATTCATAAAGCAAAAATTTGATTTCCTCGAAGTCCTCTCAGGCTGTGAGCGAGAAAACAAATATCACATCTACCCACTCCAGACAGATGGCGATAAAAAAGGGAGACACATCTTCAAAGCAAGAGAAAAATCTTCTTGGTGTGCTCGAAACTGTATGAGGGCGGACTGCCGTCCATTTAATATGCTGATTTTCAATCAAGACCCTCTCTCTGAGGAGATAGACGAAAGTATGTTCATGAAACTTGGAAAACCATACAGCCTAACCTGCTGCTGTTGGAATCGCCCAGCCATGACTGTTACAAATGTTGAGAAAGGTGCTAATGAGTATCTTGGACAGATGAGAAGCCCTTGGCTTTGCTGTGAGTTGGGTGTTGACGTGTATAATAACAATGATAGCAAAATACATGAGATTAGGGCTTCTTGCTTGCAAACAGGGGTGATTTGCAATATATGTCCTTGCGACTCTTGCCAGCATGTACATTTTGAGGTGAAGGGAACCTCTGGTGAAACAGTAAGTACGCTTGAGAAAAGAACTAGAGGATGTATAGCCACTTGGCTTGGGAGTGACGCGGATGAGTTCAGTCTGACTTTCCCTCCCAACGCTACTAAAGAAGAGAAAGCGTTATTAATGGCTGCTGTGCTTTTGCTTGATTTCAGTTATTTTGAAAATAACAGCAGATCCAACCAGTTGTGAGATTCATTGATGTTTCATCTTAATTGACTTTTTGTGTTAAATCACTTGTTTGGTATATATTGTTAGCAAAAGTGTGATGTGGATCTCATGATTTTTTGTTGTTTTACACAAGAGACGTTGTGGTTGATGATAAATTGTTGGAGATCTATCAAAAAATGTTTATAAAGGGTGAACAAGGTGTTAGACTGTTGTCAGGAATGGTAGATTTGGGAAGTAGCACTGAATTGACTTAAAACATATCTATTTGGCTACCGATCTCGGATTGCTCTTAAAATCGGTTTGACACATCATAATATAAGTATAATGGTAATGTGTTGCCGCCGAGTGTTAGTGATACCTCTCTTTTGAAATATATCTATATATGATGATATTCAGTAAAAACTCACTCAGAGACCAGAATTACATATCTAAACCCTCATATATGGCTTAATAAAAAATATCAAGAATGAACCTATATCTATTCACTCATGGGAATATTTCTTTAAGTTCTACTCAGTTTGAATATTTTGTATATTATCCAAAGCAATCGTTTGTAACTCTGCTTGTTGGGTATTATCTTTGAGAGGCTGCTGCTTCTGTAAATTCTGTAAACTGACCCTCAAATTCGAACTTGATTTTCCCCCTGAGATTTTTTCTTCTTTAATTGTCGTTATTTGATGTGGTCTCGGCCTACCAATTTGAGGAAGGGTGCCTTCTGCTTCTTCCACTGGATATCGATTACTCTGGATTTCGATCGATCCTTCCATGGCCTCCTCCAGCAATCCATACTTCCTCAATTTCGTTTTTAGATTCCTAATTTCCACTTCTTGCTGAATAAGCCTCTGATTGCAAACATCCATCTCCGCCTAAACGATTAGGATTACATGCATCAACTTCGCGATTTAAGAAAAAATGAAATTACCATGAGTTCAAACAATTTGACTCGATCATTCGCAGATTGTGCTTTCATATCGAACATTGAACCTTTGGACAATTTTCCTTTGACTAGAGCATATTCAATCAATCTATCTCAAATCAAGTTTCTTTTACAAGGATTAGTTTCCGTTTTCTTCCAAATAGGCGGCATCGTGCTATTTACACTGAATTGCTGTGCAATCGGTTGCTTATCTCCCAATGGCAATTTATCCAGACTACTATGCACAAGGAGCGTTGGGTCCTTCTGTCCAGCCTAATCAACGATTTATTTCTCAACACTGCCCTTTTCTTCAAATTTTTTACCTGAGCTCGTTGCAATAAGACCTTATATTTCGCAATCTCATCCAAGAGAATCTTTTTCTCTCTATGCAACCCTTCACATTCTCTCGTCTTGGAGCTAACTTCCGTTTCCAGCAGCTTATTTTGCTGTCTCAGCTCATTTAGATTCACGATAAGATCCGAATTCTCATGCATCTTTCGACGAATATCTTCTTCTCGTCTCTTTACCAACTTTTCCGTGCTCTGATTAATTTGCTTGATTGATTTCTCAAGATAATCAATCTGACGAGTCATTTCCTCAGTTCCTTTCGGATCAGCTTGGGCCTCTACAGTCTTACCACCTTCCGCATATTCATGATAGAGAGTCTCAAGCTCTTTGCCCCATTGCTTCGGCTCCTTAGTTGTGACTGCCTTAAATATCTTCATCACAATCTCATTCACAAGGTTTTCTTTCCCACGAAGCGCAGCGGCGCTCTCTTTCAGTTGATTATTTAACGTTTCAATTCTTTTCTCTTTATTCAAGATCTTATCTGTTTGACTCTGCGCAGTTTTTTTCATCATCTCGCATTCGCCTTCCAGCTTAAACAGCTCCTCCTTGAGCTTTTCAATCTGTGCTTCTTTCGGTTCAAGACTCTTTCTCATCTCCGTCGTGCGGTACGTGAGAACATGCTTGGCTTTCTGCAAATCACTAATCTTAAACTTGTACTCATGGAGCTTTTTATCTTTTTTATTCATAGTTTCTTCCCTCTCCAGCAACTGGTTTTGCAGCCTCTCAATTCTCGTTGAAGCCTCAGCGAGTTTCTGCTCTAAGCGAGTTTTTTCAGCCATCATATCGATTTTTTGTTTCTCGAAATTGTCTCGAGCGTCATTGGCATTTTTGTTATCTCGTTTAAGCATTTCATTTTCAGTGGTGATTTTCGCCATCTCAGCCCGAAGCTGCTCTTCTAGTTTACGATACTTTTGCTCACGTTCTTGTATTTCGATTTCATGCTCTTCTTCCTGCTGGTTAAGCTTTTCTTCATAGATCAGTCTCAAGTCCTCAGCAGTCTGCTTCGTTGACTCATAGGCTGATTGAGCGTTGGTGTAACTCTCCTTGTATTTCGCTTCTAATCGTTCGATTGTGTCGACGTGGCGCTGCTCCAAGCTCTTCATCTTATCGATATTTTTGTTCCTTTCTTCTATGAGCTCTTGCTCGAGCTGCAAGAATTTCTCGTTCTCGAAGGCTAATTTTTTCTCGTATAATGCCTCGAGCTCCTCAACCGCTTTCATGTGGTTAGTTTCCATGTGTTTTAGCAGATTATGAGTGTCTTTTTCGACGCTGGATTTCTCTTTGAGGAGTTCGTCATATCGCTGGGCTTCTCTGGTTAACTCAGCGTGGAATTTTTCGCGCAGATCGCTTTTTTCTTTCTCGCTGCGGGTTTTAAAATCACTGATTTATAAGTTAGAGAACAGGCGAAAGCAGCTAATGTTACTGAAGTTTGAGCTCTAATTGGTTTTCGATGTCTTGAATTTTGAAATTGAGGCTTTTAATATCCTGCTTATACGCAGAGATTTCGTTTCGGTCGAGAAGGATGATGTCTGCGAGCTCTTCGGATACAGCAAGGTATTTCGGGTTGATGTCGAGTCTATCTTCCAAGGCTTTCAGATCTGTGAGACCTTCTCTTCGGCCGAAAGCGTCACCTGATAGATACATTATGAGGATTAGGGAATGGTGAAATAAAGATTGGATTACCTCCTAGCGTTTCTGTGACTTGATAAACGAGCAATGAGCCATCGAGACTCACAGAAAACATGAAGCGGCCATCGGGACTTGTCGCGATTCCTTTGACGGGTCCATTGTGTCCGAGGACATGGTCGTAAGGGACCGAATTGAAACCACCAGGGAACGTCTGGGGAGGTAACAGAGAATGGGTGAGATAAAAGCTGGATAGCGCGAATATAGCTTACCAGTAGCTGTCCGGTCTCTGTGCCTCCAACGATAGCTGGTACTCGATATAATGAGCTGATATTACAGAGCTGAGTTAGTCGGAAGCTGCTCGGCATTCTATGTTTCTAAATAATAATACACATCAATGAAAAATAAATTCAGAAGGCAATGAAGTCTACCTTAACGAGCTCTTGGCAGCCAGGTCGGTACTCATACACTATGGTAGTTCCAGAGTCATCTCCAACGACAAATATGTTATCGTTGTTGCTTTCAATCATTGAATACAACTTCACATTTGCGATCATTTCTCGGTGGCTAAAAAAACAAAATAAATAATAATATCAGTCTGATTCGTTCTTCGCCGAAATAAATTACGTGCTTGACACTCCATCTTCCATTATCTTAAAAACATTGATCACACCATCCAGTCCGCAACTATAGAGCACATGGTCCTTCTTAGCCCACAAGAAATCCATCGTCTGCAAGGCATGCGCAGCTGGTGTTGTGCTTACATAGAGATTCTCAAGCGTATACGCATTGTAAATCGCAACATTGTACTGCGTAGTCTTAGTACCTCGAGGATACGCGACTGCTATCATATTTCCTCCCGAAGAAAATTTTAGCAACGACGCATTTTTCACGGATATATCGCGATATAGTCTCAAATGCTCGTTAAGGATATGATAAAATCGAATTTTATCTATAAACCCAGCGGCCAAGTAGTATCCAGCAGGATGAATACTAACGCAACGTAGCGGAGCGGCAACATTAGAGCCTAAAGTCTCTTCTTCATCAGCTGTAAAGCGTCTTGCTAACTCACACTTGTTGGCCAGATAGTTCCAAATACGAATTGTTGAATCTTTTTGAGAGCATGTGACGATGAGTGGACGCTGGAGGCAGACATCGACGCTCGTGATGGGGCCATTGTGGAATCCGTTATAGAGGTAATCAAATTTGACTTTCTCAGTCTTGAACTTGGCGAATTTGGCGGTGTCCATCATATCCGTAGGCGAAGGCACGAGTGTACTAAGCATGCAAGTTGCGATGTCATTTGATTCGAGGACGACAGCGATCATTTCCTCGTTAGGACTGACGTCGATAGAGTTTACTCTAGAACGTCGCTCGAGAGTCCACTTGCGGAGAGGGGTGAACACTACTGTTTCTGATTGACCATCAGAAGTGGCCATTTCGTTTTCATCGTACTTAAGCCAAATGGAAAAGCAACTCTCATTCGAGCCTTATAAATTTCAATAAGTGAGTTTAATTAACTTCCAGCTCATTGCAGCGTACCAAAAATGACACCACGAGAAAACACAGCTATTGAAGTGACTCCTTGGTCCTCGTAGATAGCAGTTTGTATGTGCTGGATCACTTCAAAATTCTGAATCACGTAAACATCACCAAGTTCAGTCGCAACTGCAAAAATTTCAATAAATCAAGTTAATATTTATGCGAAAAAGTAGGCGTCATACCAATAAGCTTCGAGTTATCGAACCATACATGATCTGTGAAGTTGTTATCTAAACTGACCTATTGATAATAACCATAAATCCACTTTATCAAGGAAAATTTCGAATGAGTATACCTTAGAGACCTCACTGAGTTGTTTGAAAGAATTTTCTTGAACCCTCAAAAACCTGAGAATATTTCTCCCTGTCACAGTAATGATGTGATTATCTGATGGACACACTGACACCCGAGTTGCCCCACTCCCAATAACAGCAGTTCCAATTGGCTATCGAAAAGTTGAACAGTTTATCAAATCAATAGAAATCGAGGCGATACTTTCATTCGCGTTGTATCCAAAAAGATAACTTGACCATCAGGATCTCCTGTGAGGCATACTAAGAACCTTGTGTCTTCATTTGCAAATGACATATGGATGATCGACTGCAAATAAAAACCCATCGTTAGCTTTGCAATAGAATCTCAAATACTTCTGCTTTTGTTTCCGTGTATCGAAAAGTTCGCTCTTTCTCACGCTGCATTGAATTCTTGATCACGTATATGGAAACTTGTGGATATTTTTCTCCCATGATTTTCTCACTGACAGCCAGAGTCTTGCGGTTCTTGGAGATACACATACTTTCAATTGACTCGAGATTTTCATGTAACTGGAAGAGATTAGGTATTAAATAAACTAACTGCAAGAGAAAGAGCAATGCAACCTTAATGAAACTCATTTCAGGTTTTTCAACAGTCTTGATAGCAAAGTATTTTCCTATAGGGTAGCCGAGTTTGGGAATTTCCTCGTCTAAAAATAATGCTCCATCCTTCAATTTAGTAGACCCCCAAGAGCCGAAGCCATGTCTATTGAAAGGTATATCAAGAGATTATGACAGTAAGTTGTTACAGCAGGTCCAGCTTGATTTGTTTCTCATCTTGTGTTTTTTCACTCTTTTTAGTATCCATTGTTCAGGTCTCAAAGTGATAAATTTATAACTGTAAATAAAAACCTTTCTCTTATTGATGTGTTAGGCGATTTACAATGGACAAGAAATAGGTCCTTGAATAGTTGAGGAATACTTGAGAGAGACCGAGGTAAGAAAGAGGAAAAATTGCAAAATTTGTTAGAGGTTGTGGGATAAATTCGGCAGCAGCCACATCAATAGAAAAGGGATATTACTGACTCTATTTCTTGAATTGGAGAAAAGCTAAATTTTTGAAAGGATAAAATATTAGGAGTTCTCAAAACGTAGGGTCCTGATATTTGGTTATACTTCCGTCAGAGTGCTTTGGTCTCTTCGCAAATTGCTGTAATAAATAGTTTTCGTCAGAATTAAATTTTTTTTCTTCCGGATGGAATATTTTTCAATAAGGTACGTTCAAATATCAAGCACAAAGGTTGAGAGAGATCCTAATGATTTATCTTAGCAACTGACAACCAGGAATAGAGGCCCAATTTCAATTGCAAGACGACAAAACATTATGCTTGGGACCTTGAATGTAACCTACTGATAGGTTTCTCTCTATCTACTCCACCCTAAACTGTTTTGTTTCGTTCAACCAGCCCCATAACTCCTTCTTACTGTACTCCTCTAACAATAACCCTCCACGACGATTTTAAATAAATGATAAATATCGAAGATTTTTGTGATCCTCTAGCACCTCAGATTCTTCAATTCTTCGTCTCGTACCAATAATTCGGCTTGCCTATTGAGTTTCCAAAATCTTTCCACACAACGAGTTATGAAACTCTGTTAAAAGAAGAAGAATTAATTACAGTTCAAATTAACTCCAATAAACATTGAGCCTTGAGTCAATTAATATGGAAGAAGTAACGAGAAAGAAGGCTGCTTCGTTTGCCATTGGTAAGAGATTTGACCAACGCAGAAAATAATCGAATTATAGGCGACAGGAAGCCGGATGGGCAGAAAGCTAATCCCAATCCCCTTGTGTCGGCATCTGGAGGCCCTCCAAAAAAAGGCAGCTTCTCAGCAAACCCAAAATACATTAGCGCTCCGCCCTTAAGAAATGCAAGTACAGCCTTCATTCCCAGTGAATAGTATATGATATAACTTCCGAAGATAAAAGAGAGTCGTTTATCCCAAGAAGTATTGAAGAAAAAGAGACTGTTAAGCAAATTCTTGCTTTGAAAAGGAGTATGAAGCACTACGACACTTTTGCTGCTGTGATCAGTGTCAGTGGTCTTGTAATGGCATTTATTGAGGTAATATTCGCTCTTTTGCAGAGGCCAATTGGAGAATATAAAATATTTTCAATTGTAGAACGAGCTATTCTATCGCCAAGGTAATAAAAGTGAGGCGGGTAATCACGTTTTGCGAGGGCTGGTCACATTCACATGCGTTCTCTCAAGTAAGCAGTTGCACAATCCAGTGAGCGAGATAACTTAATTGCTTTTTGTAGCATTATTCCTTCATAAACACTACCAAATTGAACTGAACATTCTCAAAGCCAGAAGAATTCTTTATTCAAGCAGTACAATTAGAACTCTAGTGAATCATTGAGATTGATTGGATTTCACCTTTTATAGCAAGTTTTTGGCAGTCGCCACTGCTACCAAAATTCTTCATCGAACTGCTTGTAAATTGGATACATTGTCCACCTGGATTTGACTTCGTTATTACGAACTATCAATTGGGTAAGTCTGATACCTCCGAAATTTTGAAATAATGATTTGTTATTTCATGCTAGGACAAACATTTGATGTCTCGTTAGATGCTTACATTCTTTTCTTAATGAGCGGAAGGCTCTATATCGTCTTCAGACTTTTCGACCATTACACGATTTGGACAGATCCTCGAGCATTGCGCGTCTGGTAAACTTGATACACGCATCCATTCGCTCAGCTTCTTCTTTATCTGCAGTAAGATGAACGGATTTACAGCAGATTCGAAATTTGCTATAAAAGCATACCTTAAATACCAACCATTCATTGTTCTTTTAATCGGTTTGGGAGTTTCGGTTTTATTTTTTGGACTCTGGATCCGAATTTTCGAGAGACCCACCACTGGACGAGCCGTCAACTTCAATTATGTTTGGAACTCTTTTTGGTGTGTTATTGTGACGATGGCGACCAGTACTGTTCATTGTTAAGGCAGTCTCTAATATTTTGATTTGCTATATAGTCGGATATGGTGACATCTACGCGAAAACTCATCTAGGAAGATTTGTCTCAATCGCAGCTTGCATCTGGGGAGTGTTTTTGCTATCGCTTTTCGTCGTTGTGCTGAATAACTACGTCGAGATGAGCAAAGAAGAGACGAGGGTAAATAAAAACTTCATTCTTCTTTTTCGTTGAAATGTGATGCCTCTGCTTATTTAGGCCTACGAAGAATTAACTCGTGACAAAAAAATTAACTCCCGATTAAGAAAGGATGCTGCGCTGCTAATTCAGACGCACTATCGAATCAGACTGGCGAAGAAAAAGAATATGGACACAGTTGATGACAAAGCAAAAAAAGCTGTGCTTATGCAAATCGTGAATAGATTCAAAGCTAAAAGAAAGTATTTTAATCATCTTGTAAATAAATCTTGAGCAAATTAAAATTAGAGGAATAACAGCAAAAGGTGAGAGTGTGCAAGATATTATTCAAGACATGCATGAGCAAGAAACGAGAGATGCTGAAAATCTTTTGAAAATGCTGGCTCCTGTTAAAACGATCTCAGAATCAATTGAAAATATCGAAAAATCGCAGTTCGATATGAACGATCGCATGCTCACGATCTATGAAAACACTAAAAAGATTTTCAGTCTCGCAATCGGTAAGGCTACAATGTATAAAACAGTTATTGATCTCTATCCTCTGGTAAATAGACTCTAGGAAAGGTATGGCAGGTAGTATTCAGGACCTAAAGGACGTTAAAAACGAATATGATGTCAATGGAATCTTAGTTGGGCAAAGTACTGGATTCGATTACGCAGCAGAGTTCGCGAGGCTAAAAGAACAAAAGCCTCCTGCAGACTTCATCCGATCCACTGTGATTCTATCTAACTCAGATAAGAAATCAATTTCCAGAATTCAAAGTCATAGTCAAATTGAAGAAGAGTCCGAAAACAGCGACAGTGATAGCGATAGTGACAGTGATTCGAGTAGCTCAGCCGCCAGTGGTTTTAAGCAGGAAAAAGGTGGCTCTGGTACAAAAGTGAAGAAAAACTCGATTGATTCAAAGAGGGGTTCTGGTGAGAAGAAATCTGATGTGCTGGATGATCGAGAGACCGATAATCTCAGTGATCAAAGGTCAAAATCAGATGGTGATGATCATCACAGTCAAAATGATGACCACATTGATCCATTGACCGAAATGACTAAACATCAGGTCGCATTCCATTTGCCTGGGCTGGTTGATGGTTTTCCTTCCGATCAACTAGAAGCGGACGAGAAATCAGCAAGAGAGAACGAAACGTATGCAGGAATGCTTTAGGAGTGCTGATTTTCCTTGAAAGGTGATGTTTTTGATATCACAAAAGTAAGATAAGAAAACTGTTTATTACATATGAAAATTGTTAATTCTTCAACATTGAGGAAGCATCCACCTCCTGTATTTTGGAACTATATGGTTCATTCATCAATTTTCATCAATTTTCTAAAGCTTTATGAAAATTGCTTTATTATGACTCTCTTCCTAGTTCGACGTTGTAACAAAACATTTGCATTTATTTGGTTAATTTTCAGAAACAGTTTTTCAAACATACTAATTTATATATATTATAACATTACTGCTGAAGGAAACTCCTTCTTCACCGGATTGTAATATTGCATTAATTTAGACATTTTGAGGTTTCTTTTTCCGTATTAAGGACGAAGTCTGCAAAGCACTGAGGAGACTTGTTGAAGTCTCCACGCTTTTATTCATCAGACAGTTAGGTTTAGAAGGGTTGACCCTGCGGATTTTTTTCTGCATTGAGCTCTTTAAGAGCAAGTTTTGATAAAGCCAATTTTTTGTCAGAGGCTCCTTCCGTTTTGGCTGCACTCCATTTGCTATTCCAACTCTCGAGAAAGGCTGTGAAAAGCCTGAAGCATCTTCGTTAGTCTCGCGTATGCTTTCTTTTTCATCTTTTTCGAAACTTAGCATCATATCCTCAATCCTCGATTTGAACGTTAACTGAGAGTTGATGTCTCCAATAGGAGAAAGCGCATTGAGACTATATGCGTCTGGCTTCGATAGCTCTTTCAATACTGAGTTCTGGACCTTAGATCGCAATGGAGGTTTATTACCAAAGGCTTTGGGCGAAAAAACGAAACTTGACTGGGACTGTAGACTGTTATTCAGTCTGTCCGAAAAAGGACTTGGAGAGCGATTGAAGTAGGTGATGTTTGTAAAAACTCGGCTATTTTCTTCGAATTGCGGTGATTTCGTGCGAGTTATTCTCGTTTTTATAGCGCTACCTAATGGACGCGCGTGTAGAAGGTAGTTTAGCTCTTTCGCAGCGTTTGGCACTACTTTTTTCAACTGTTTCTCTTTGTTGAAGGTTCGCACCCTGAACTCTTTGTCATCTGCGAAAATAAACTTGCATTCTTCGGCCTGTTCGCTAATTGGGTCCCCAGAAGGAATATTCTCTAAGTAGCTCTGTTGTTTAATCTCTTCTTTTGAATTACGCAAGCTATGATTTGAAGGCATCTGATTTTCGTTGTTATCGCGACGTATCCTAATTCTCTTTGGAAGCGATTGTTTATCCGTCCGACTCGTAGCACTTCTAGGGTCCGCTTTTCTTTCACTTCTTGCTTCCTTAATAAGCAATTCTTTTAAGCTTATTTTTTCAGCCGATTCATCAGAACAGATGTCTGTGGGAGTACTGACCTTCAACTTTTCAATAGCCAATTTGCGAGGGCTTGAGTTTGCGGCAGTAATCGTCTTATTGACACTGAACCGATTTTCTTCTGCTCCATCGGCTACTTCTCTTTGAACGATTGAGAATCTAATACTTTTATTTAAGTCAGTCGTAGATGTCATCTCGAACAGTTTTTTCGGCTGTAGCAAACTTGTTTCCGTGGCCGACCTTTTCAATGGAGATAAGGGAACGGCTTTGACTTCTTCCGATTCTTTCTCTGTAATAAGAACATTCTCCGTGATTGTATTCACTGGACCTTGAGGAGAAGGTTCGGCCCTGATTTCAATTGGACTTTTGCTGTTTGTTTGGCGTTTTGAGTCCAAAGCTCGTTTTAAATCTCGAGATGTAAAAGCATTTAGAGCTTTTTTATTTAACCTGCTCGCCACGGATGCGCTCTGGCCAAGTAACCTTTCAACTTTGGCCAAGTTTGAGGGATGATACTTCGCATCGAATTTGTTTTTTAATTGGGTGTAAATTTCATCTCTCTGGGCTTTTTTCGATTGATAATATAGTCTCGTCTGATCCTCAATTTCCGTGTGAATCTTCACAAAGGTACTTTTTAGAATCGTGAGCACAGAGAGTTTGCTTGAAGACACCTTGTCAGATAATTACTCTCTAATGTGTTACAAAAAACAAAAGAATTACTGTAACACGATAGTCATAGTGTTCATGAGGTTTTGTATACTCTAGTACTTCTTCTCCGAGCAGTGTCCTGGGGCCAACAGTGCAAATAGTAAGCCAATGGACCTCTTCTTTGATAAGCTGATCTTTTTGGTAGGGGTTACGGATCCGAACCACGTACTTTTTTTGTATCTTGCATTGACCCGATTCTATTAAGCACAGCTTAGGGTTTGTAACAACTACATTCTCGTCCATCAGAATATGGCCGTAGGCATAGCCTTCGCTCTAGAAATAGCAAAAAATTAGTAATTTGTATTTATGGGTTATTAGTTAGTACGATAAACGAATAGGTGATTCTGCTCTTGACTTGCGATGAAGAAACTGAAGACAGAAACGAGAAGCACTTGAGTAAAAACTCATTCTTGATCTCGCCCTTCCTTTTCACAAAATCGTTGTAAGCTTGAGAATCAAGAACAAGGAATTCGCAGTCTGTTTTGCATAGAATCGATGCTGTTCGTTTCTTCCCTGGTTCTTTGAGAGCTATCGCCATGAGAATGAGATTATGAGTATTTTAAGCAAATAATTATACCAGCATCTCCAAACTCTGCGCCTTTACCAAGAATTCTGGCCAGGTTTCCAAAACGCGAAGCTAATTTTTCAAACGTGAATTGCTCATTTTCAACTTCACGTTCATCTTCACCAATTCGGTCCTGAGCTTTCTTCTCATCTCCTCTGCGCTTGAAAAAATTTTGGCTGGTTGAAGGCTTTTCTCTAAGGAACTTTGGAGGAGATAAGAACTTCTCGCCAAAATTGGAAAGTAGTATCGTGTTTCTCTTTGGAGTCCTTGCTGAATCTAGTATGCGAGTATTTGATAACGATTCTTTCTCATGTTCAATAGAAGCATTGATTTCATCATCATTAAATGTGAATCGATTCTTCATTTCATGAGAAGTTAAATTATTGGTCGTTATCACGGGTTTCGGAGTCTGCGTCCGACGAATATTAGTGAGCCTTGCTGTTCTTTCATAAGCTTCTTTGTCTTTCTCGTAAATGTTGGAGTAGTCGGCTTGCGTAATAATCCCGACTTCACCAGAGAGAATGACATAGAATTTATCGTTGGAAGGGTCGTTTTGCCTAAATACAAACTTCCCCATCCTGATACATTCGTATTTGATGCTCGAGCATAATTTGATCCAAAGCTCTGAGTTTTCGCTCGAATCTAAATCTGCAAGGATGTTTTTGAAGAACTCTAACCCATTCACGATTTCATAAATTCTCTAATTAAGTGAGGATGCGATATTGTCAATCGACAGCAAATTACTTGAAGATCGGAGAGATCTCTCTTCTCTTTTTTCAATGAATCCACAAGAAGTCTGTGATTGAGGTCATCCTTCGCGTAAAAGAGCGAGTATTCATTGCTGTTGAAGAGAGTTACCTCTGCAAAACCTTCAGGAAATGCGCGCTCACGCTCTTTGCCAGAGATAATGTGTTGGAGAGACATCGGATCCTGCTCGTTAGGTTATCAGTCAAAATTATTGCAAAATAAAAAAAATCAACTGAGACCGTCAAGTTACAAACGCTATTAGTGATAAGTGGATGGAGAAGCGCTTTTTTTTGTAAAGGAGCTAACGATCGTCTATTAGTCCTCATTGGTCTGCTGAGACCGATACTATAGACTTTTATTAGTTCATGTGATTTTGACCTTACATAGCTTAACGGTCAAAGGTTTGCTCGATAAACCATGTCTCTGAACGGGAAATTGCGCCTCATTCTACAAGAACCGTGAAATATAGATAGTTCTTACAATATGATAACATAAATTCAACACATGTATATGATGAGATATATTTGGGTAGCTGATTCAACTCTATCTAATTTTGATATCACACCACAAAAGGTGTTTAAATATAGACCATATTGAATGTAAATGATGGAGGGACATATTCGAGTAAGTATAAAATTTTTTCATAAGAGAGAGAAAAACAAAAACTAATAAAATCGGACTGCCATCATTATTACGACGAAGCGACAGCATCTTTAAAATTGCCTAGACCTGTGAGCGTGCGATTCGGGGTACGAGTTGGTGTTTTTATCGGTTCCTGGAGATTCTGTGAAAGTCTCTTCGAGCCCGCAGGTTGCCTTCAAATTAACAAATTCAAGGGATGTGATAATGGACTTTTACTCAGTTGGTTTTGCCTTGAGCCTGTCACTTATCTTCTTCTCAAATCTGCTAAAAATTTCTTGATCCTGCAAAGATAGCACCTTCTTCAGTGCAGAAAAATGCTCGTCTTGATTTGTCAAATGAGTTTCAAGTTTCTTGATCTTTTTCTCATATGCCTCTTTTATCTACTCGTCAATATAGTAGCAAATATCAATGAGAGCATAACAAAATTGCTGCTAAATACCCTTGCAAAGTTTTCTTTCTCAGTATTGAACGAAGTCACCTGCTCACTAAGCTTCTTCGCTTTCGATTCATAATCAGCATTCGATTTTTTCAGCTTTCTGGCCTCCTGCTCAAGGCTAACGATCATTTTCTGCATGGCTTCCAACATCTTCTTCTGACTAGGGTCAAGCTTAGACCTCCCTCCCTCTCCTTTAGGACTCGCTTGGTTTATAGATTTTTCATCATTCACAACTGAACTCTCTGTCATCATTTCGTCGATGTTTGCAATTTTCTTTTTAGGCGTACTTTCAGCTGGCAGACTCAATTCTTTGTGTTTTGGTGTTTGTCTCCCTTCTCGGGGAGCTAAAAAATCGTTTTCCAAAAAATGCTCATAAGGACGGCTCGGGTCCTCAATGGAATTTCTTCCAATCACCCTCTCTGATTCTTGAATTTTGTTTGAGGATGGTGGAAGGCTGTTTTTTTTGGCTGAGGCATAAGGATTTACCTTCAGAAACTCAACGAAATTTTTGTTTTGCTTGATGCTGGTTTCTTTGCTACGGACCAACTTCCCTAGCTACAATTTGCAGTTATTATATTGCGGAGATAAGAGATCAGCAGTACCAATTTGGGTTCTTCAGAACTCTGGGGTTTTTGGGATATCATTAAGAGAGGTTGGCTGACAAGATAAATTGTTTAATTTTAGTGAGAGTTACAGTTCTGATGGAAAATAAAAGAGAGTTTTGCCCTTCATGGAGTTAGGTAAAAGAAGAGTCACTGCAATTAGCTCCAAAGGAATCAGATAATTGATCTACGAAGAATACCAAAAATGAGAAGGATTAGTTTTAATGTAGCGCAGGCTTTTCTCAGGTGATATCTCGAATGTGCGGATCGAATATGAGGAGAGTTTCATATCTCACAGTGCTAACTGGAAAACACTTGAGGGCTTATCTCATGACACTAAGCCGATCTATAAAAAAATCCATTGCGAATTGGGTCTTAAATTTCTCTTGTTTAATTAGTTTGATAGGAGTTAGTTTTATCAAGTAGTTGATGTTGCTTAGCATCTCAAGTCTTAGTTATATATGTAGAAACTAAGTTATATCCATTTTTTCAAGAAAGGATTGGAAACGTAGTCTTGTTATTACTTCAAATCGCTTTATATAATGATGGATCCAATCTCTCCTCTCTATTCTCATAGATTTCCACGGAGCTACGTCATGTTTTGAAGGTATATGATCATTCGGAAAATATGGTCAGCCGAATCGAGATCGTCTCTTTCTGAGATGGAAAGTTTTTACATTTTTCAATTTTTCGCAAGATCATCAACTCCAGAGCGCATTTAAACTGGTCGGAAGCTGCTGGGCTTTGTGCTGAGAATACAAATCAAGCAGTTTTTCCCTATATCTAACGTCTTTTGAGTGAGTTCTGGTTTCCTATGGAATTGAGATTCGTTTTAATATTGAGCAGCCTCAATCAAAAATTCTGACTCATGTAAAAAAATCCGTTTTTTTTTAACAACCGGTTATTTATGTATTTGCTGGGATCAAACCCAAAGCTTTATATTCTTTATTTTTAATCATACCATGAAAGGAACAGCCTACTTCATTACCTTCGCCCTGCTTTTGGTTACATCCTCATGTGCCAGAATTGGTTCTGCACCCGCTTTAGCTACTGGTACGAACTACTGAAATTAGCCATCTCTAATATATCTCCCTTCATATTAGATCTCAACGAGGCCCAAGTGCAACCTATCCCTAATTTTATGGAAGAAAAAAGCGACATTGCTGACACTGCTGCCGACACTGTCGCGTTAAGCGAAATAACGACTTCAACTACTTCAACATCTGCCAATAGTCAAGAAGCTGAAGCGAAAAGCCAGAGTCCATTCAGTGGAGTTGCTGAGAATTCTACTTTGTTTTTAGGAATATGCATTCTAATATTTTTGTTGGGATTCCTCATCGGACTCTCTTTCAGATATTGCTATAATTCATTGTCATCAAAGATGGGCGATCGAACTCCAATTCCACAAACAAGAGAGGTAAATAGATGCTTTTTCGAAAGTCTTTTATCAATTTTTTCATTTTTTGCCCAAGATCTGGGAAGTGGACCAAAGCGATACCTAATAAAAGGAGAGATTATGTTTACTGGATCGCAAGTTGGAGTTGAAGGATCTTAAATTTTACTGATACTGGTTAAAATGCATAAATTTAAGAAACTTCATCGTATCGTGCGCGTTCTCAAGTTTTTTCTGTGATATGTGTTTCATTGACTTTTTCATATTGTATCTTTTTGAAAGTGAAAGTTAATCAGAAATGCAACTCTATGTTTTCTCTCTCTCTAAAGTCCTAAAAACTCGTAGTCTACATAACAGAAGGATAGTTCTGTAAAACTCAATAGCTATTCTCAAGGAAGCGGGTTGGTAAGAGATTGCACCTTTACAACATTTCGCTTCGGTGCTTCGAAAATTGCCATTATCAAGAAGAAGTCCATGATTCAACAGGACAATCTCTTTTGTTTTCATTTAATCTCATAATGATTTTTTCTGTTTGGAGTTCTGTCGAAATTTTTTGTTACTTTCTACTATTCCTCAACAAATAGTAATTAAATACTTGAGAATGAAACTATGAACCGAGGTCACAGTAACACTTACGAAAGCTTCAAAAATTTCTACTTTCCTAACGCTTGAAAATCTACAGGTTCGACTTTCTGAGGCGTTCTCTTTTTAATTTCTTCTGTTTTATATCTGTCCCAGATCGGCTTCACATCAATCTGGCTAGGGTCTAATTTGCGTTCCTTGATGAGATACTCATCGTTATAAAGTTTCGAGAACGATCTCTCTCCCAAATCACACAGGAAAGTAACAATTCTCTTTCCAGGACCCAGCGTGGCAGCTACTTGCATAGCTCCAGCTAAGTTGAGCGCTGAACTGCTTCCAACAACAAGCCCATCTTGATCTCTCACGTATCTGGCGATGGTGATCACATCTTGATCGAATTTGTAGAAAGCACCATCGAGATAGTTGATGCATTGTTTAAAATTGTTAACCAATCTCATGATACCAATACCTTCCGTGATCGAAGAACCTGGCGCCTTAAACTCGCCAGTGTAAACGTAGTTAGTGAGCCCTGAGCCTGCAGGATCAACCAGGAAGCATTGGACACCTGGGATATTCTCTTTCAAGTAGCGAGTGGTTCCTGAAATCGTTCCAGCAGAGCCCGAAGCAGAAACCAAAGCATCCAATTTTCCGCCGGTTTGCTTCACGATTTCTGGGCCTGTGGTTGTATAATGAGCCTTGAAGTTCGAGAGGTTTTCGAATTGGTTAGAGAACCAATATTTTTCAGGATCTTCTTCAGCAATTCGTTTAGCTGTGTGGAAAAAGTGTCTTTCATCGCGGAAAGGCACGGCCTTTGTGAGATGAAGTTTTGCTCCGAATAGTTCGAGCATTTTTTCTTTTTCTTTGGCCTGGTCGTCAGGCATGACAGCAAGCATCTTTAGACCGTAATGTTTGGCAACGATTGCAAGTCCAATACCAGTGTTTCCGGCGGTACCTTCAACGATGGTCATTCCAGGCTTAAGTTTTCCTGCTTCTATTGCGTCCATAACTATTTGTTTTGCTGGGCGATCTTTAACTGAGCCGCCTGGGTTCAGAAATTCGCATTTTACGAGAATGTCGCATCCTGTCAGTTTGCTCAGACTCGGAATTCTGAGCAAAGGGGTGTTGCCGATCATCTCGGCGAGACTTGTGAGAGGCTTCATAGCAGGGGTCGAATTCAAGTTTGTGGAAATTTAATATTTATAGAGTTGGCTGATTCCTGAATTAATAGCATCCAGGTTGTTTGTTAATTTTCATGAAGTACGCCAATTATTTTATGCCAGTGCTGAGTATATTACTCATTGGAGAAAGGGTTTATGACTAGAGGCTGAGACTAATTGAAAAGGTATATGGAGGCTTGCTGAGATAAATGAAATGAAGTCAAATCAATAATGGTTTAGATTGAATTGAGATTGGAGTCTTTTTCTTCTTTTTTTTTTCAGGCTATCATTGCGATCGAAGTATTGCCTCGAATTTTGCAAGATTGTTATCAAACAGAGAAGAAACCTATATCTACATTACTTCACATTGATGTAGTGAGAAATTATACAGACGCACAATATTCGAACCTGAAGACTATGCTAGCAATACATCGAACAATCAATGCAATAATTCGTGATAGAGCACGACTTAGAAAGCGAACTGCTAGAGTCACTAACACAAAAAATACTTTGTTCCCATTTTGTCTTGCGAGGTGATAGACGTGAAGATGGAAGGAACTAAGGCAACACAAATTCATAATTCTGATTGCTGGATCAAAGTACGAACATTTTAATCAATCATACGTGTTTTTTCTCAT